>JGI24792J26632_1000896_pt1 | contig 19125 bp, 19 predicted proteins | sample MesohylBB_FD_26632 | JGI IMG/M metagenome (IMG submission 26632)
CAGCCATGAGCCAGTCTGAGTCTGAGCAGCTGAAACTAGAGAATGAGGCGCTGCGTGAACGCCTGACGCGGTTGAGCGAAGCGAGCCTGCGCATCAACGAGAGTCTGGAGTTGGGCTCGGTGCTGCAGGGAGTTCTGGACGCCGCGAGATCGCTGACCGATGCGCGTTACGGGGTGATGACGTTCCACGACGACGGGGGAGCGGTTGAGAACTTTCTGTCGTCGGGGATGACTGCGGAGGAGGCGAGCGCGGTCTGGAAAATACCGACGGCGCCCGGGATCTACGAGCGGCTGGGTGGGATCGCGGGTCCGGTGCGGCATCCGGACATGCTGGAGCTGCTGAGCGAGCTGGGAGTTCCCGGAGTGAGCCTGCCCTTGTCCCTGCCGTCGGGGACGGTGTTTTCCTTCCTGGCGTCGCCGTTGCTGCATCGGGACCAGCGTTTGGGCAACATCTACCTGGCGGCCAAGCTGAGCAGCCGGGAGTTCACTCGGGAGGACGAGGAGACGCTGGTGATGTTCGCGTCCCAGGCGTCTTTGGTGATCGCCAACGCGAGGCGTTATCGGGACGAGCAGCGGGCGCGGACCGACCTGGAGACCCTGGTGAACACGTCGCCGGTGGGCGTGGTGGTTTTGGACGCCAGGACGGGGATGCCGGTGTCGTTCAATCGGGAGGCGTCCCGGATCATCGACCGTCTGCGCAGCCCGGACCAGTCGGTGGGGGAGCTGATGGAGGTGATGAGCTGGATACGGGCTGACGGTCAGGAGGTGTCGCTGCGGGATTTTCCCAATGCGGCGCGGCCCCGGGTGGGAGAGACGGTTCGCGCCGAGGAGATCGTGCTGCAGGTTCCCGACGGGAGGCGGGTTACGGTGTTGATCAACGCGACGCCGATCCGGTCGGGTGCGGGGGAGGTGGAGTCGGTGGTGGTGACCCTGCAGGACCTGACGCCGCTGGAGGAGATGGAGCGTCTGCGGGCGGATTTCCTGGGGATGGTGAGCCACGAACTGCGCACTCCGCTGGCGACGATAAAGGGTTCCACGACCACGCTGCTGAGTGGAGCGTCGGACCTTGACCCGGCGGTGATGACCCAGTTTCACCGGATCATGGACCAGCAGGTGGACCATATGCAGGAGCTGATCGGTGATCTCCTGGACGTGGCGCGGATCGAGGCGGGGTCGTTGTCGGTTGATCCGGCGCCGGTGGACCTGGCGGAGATAGTGGACGAGGCGCGGAGCCGGTTTCTGGGGGCGGGAGGAAGCGAGAGGCTGAGCGTGGACCTGGATCCGGAGCTGCCGATGGTGATGGCGGACCGGCGGCGCATCGCGCAGGTGCTGGGGAACCTGCTGACCAACGCGGTGCGGCACTCGCCGGAGGGGTCGTCGGTGCGTGTTTCGGCGGTGCGGGACGGCATCCACGTGGCGATATCGGTGTCCGACCAGGGCCGGGGGATACCGGCGGACATGCTGCCGCTCCTGTTTCGCAAGTTCTCCCAGGTGGACGGGGCGACGCGGGAGGGAGGCGGGGGCCGGATCGGGCCTGGGACTGGCGATCTGCAAAGGGATTGTGGAGGCTCACGGTGGCCGCATCCGGGCGGAAAGCGAAGGACGGGGACTGGGAGCGCGGTTCACCTTCACCATTCCGGCGGCGGATGGAGGGGTTGCGGCGTCGACGGCTCTCGCGGCGCCGGCGTACGCGCGGCGGGCATCCCGGGGGCGGCTGCGCATCCTGGCGGTGGACGACGATCCCCAGGCGCTCCGCTACGTTCGCGACGCCATTTCCCGGGCGGGATACGCGCCGATTGTCACCGGAGACCCCGAAGACGTGCCGCGCCTCATGCAGGAGGAGAAGCCACACCTGGTGCTGCTGGACCTGATGCTCCCGGGGAGCGACGGGATCGAGTTGATGACCGGGATCCTCCGGACGGCGGACGTGCCGGTGATCTTCGTGTCGGTGTACGGGCAGGAGGACGTCGTGGCCCGGGCGTTCGACATGGGAGCATCCGACTACGTGGTCAAGCCCTTCTCGCCGACGGAACTGGCGGCGAGGATCCGGGCGGCCCTGCGCCGGAGGGACGCGCCCGACGCAGACGAGCCTGCGGGTCCGTTCGAGTTGGAAGACCTTTCCATCGACTACGCCACACGCCGAGTGTGGCTGTCGGGGAGAGCGGTGGAACTGACGCCCACTGAGTACGGATTGCTCTACGAGCTTTCGATCCACGCGGGCCGGGTGATGACGCACGACCATCTGCTGGTGCGGATCTGGGGACCGGAGAGGATGGGAGAGCCGTGGCTGGTCCGGGAGGTGGTGAAGCGGCTGCGGGGGAAGCTGAGCGACGCCGCCGCGGACCCGAAGTACATCTTCACCGAGCCGCGGCTCGGTTATCGCATGCCCGCGGGAGATATTACGGAGCCCTATGTTACCTGATTGTATCGATGGCACGGCTACCGGTTTTCCGGAAATCGCGCCGGTCACGGCTCGTCGTGTATCGCATCAACCGATTTGACGGGAGTTCCTTTTTGACGGGAGTTCCTGGACGGGAGTTCCTGGAGGAAGGGCTGAGATTGCCACACCACGGCGTTGGCCACGGAATTCAGGAGATATCCCATCAGAAAAGGTTCCGTTCACGGCTCTTCTCGAAGTGCGGCGTGAACATACACGCACTCCCAGTATTACAACGACGAGTTAAGTTGTTGGGATTGAGATGAGCAACTCTGAGCGGTGAGCGTGGTTGGCGCCGGCGTAGGTGGCGCTGGCTAGCCGGATCACCGCCGTTTCTCCCCAACCCCCTTGGCCTCGTTGTCAGCAACAGCGTTGCGTGGCTTGCGGCTGCGGGTTCTGTGAACGAGTGCGGCGGCGCCCTCCTTCCGACAAGCCGCCAGATTTGCCATCAATGGCGTTCACTTACCCCGAGCAGTTCGGCTGCCTGGGCTACGGGTATCTGGTGTTCTAAAATAGAGTTGAGCACGTGGAGGCGCGTCTGTTCGACGGGGTTCAATGTCAAGTCCTGCATGGATTCACCCGTACCCAGTTTGTCATCTCGAGGAGCGTAGCGATTCCTGTTTGAGTTGAACGGCGGATCCGGGTGGTTAAGGTCAACTGATCCGGATTTGATGCTATGAAGGATGCCCAGGTTGTCCCCGGTCAAGATGGTTTGGTCGGCAAAATTGGGCATGGTGCAAACTCGGAAAGACGAGCCTCGAGATCGCAGAGTTCATCGGCTACTCTGCCCATTGGGAGACAACCCGCGCGCGCCCGGAGAGAAGCGAAGCCTCTCATTGTCCAATCGCCGCGGCCGATCGCGAATGCTCCCGGGACTGTCCGGCAAGTAGCCGACAAGGCACACGGGACACAATCTGCTCGAGGTGTTAGGCTACGGGCGATTTGGGGCCACGAAAGGCGCTCGACCGGTCATGTGACTTGAGCAGCCGGGCGGTTTGCGCTTCAATTACGACACGAAACAATCGACTACGACACGAAACAATCGACTACGACACGCGACAATCGACAAGTAACTGCGCGTAAAGCATATCCATTGCAGGAGGCCAGAGCATGAGGTACGACTATATCGTGGTGGGCGGGGGGTCCGCCGGGTGCACCATCGCCAGCCGGCTGTCGGAAAACCCGGACCGTTCCGTGCTGCTGCTGGAGGCAGGGCCGGACTATCCGGTCTTTGAGCAACTGCCCGACGACCTGAAGCTGGGGAACAACGTGTGGCTCTCGGCCTACGGGCCGCACAACTGGGGCTACACCGCCCGGATAACGGAGGAGCAGGACGACCTGGTGATCCCGCGAGGCAAGGCGACCGGCGGCTCCAGCGCGGTGAACGGGCAGGTGCTGTTCCGCGGCATCCCCGAGGACTACGACCGCTGGGCCGAGTGGGGCAACGACGAGTGGAGTTTCACCCGATGCCTGCCCTACTTCAACAAGCTGGAGACCGACCTGGACTTTGGCGGCGACGACTTCCACGGCTCCGACGGGCCGGTGCCGGTGCGGCGCGCTCCCCGCAGCGAGTGGCTGCCCCACGCCGTGGCCTTTGAGCGGGCGTGCCTTGACGAGGGCTTTCCCCAGGACGAGGACCAGAACCACCCCGAGTCCACGGGAGTCTCGCCCCGGGCCCGCAACACCATCGACGGCGTGCGCATGAGCATGGCGATCAACTACCTGGACATCGCGCGACACCGCCTGAACCTGACCATACGGGGCGGCGTGACCGCGCGGCGGATCATCTTCGAGGCTGGTCCGACCGGTTCACCACGAGCGGTGGGGGTCGAGGCGGAGAGCGGGGGCGACGTCTTCACTGTCGAGGGCGGCGAGATCATCGTCAGCAGCGGGGCCGTGGCGTCGCCGCAGCTGCTGATGCTGTCGGGCGTGGGTCCGGCGGAGCACCTGCGCAGCATGGGCATCCCGGTGGTGCACGATTCGCCGGGCGTGGGCAAGAACCTGCGCGACCATCCCGCGGCGTCGGTGCTGTACCTGGGCAAGGGCGAGAAGCCCGACGTGCAGGCGCCGGTGATCCAGGTGGGGCTGCGCTACACGGTGGAAGGATCAAACCTGCGCAACGACATGCAGCTGAGCCCCAACCTGATGACCAGCGAGCACCGCCCGGCCCACGTCGTCATCGACGAGGACCTCAATTACATCGGCATGGGCGCGAGCCTGCAACTGGCGCTGGGGCAGGGCGAGCTGACGCTGCAGTCCACCGACCCCCACGTGCAGCCGTTCCTGAACTACAACTACTACCAGGAGCCGGAGGACCTGCGCCGGATGCGGGAGGCGATACGCCTGGGCGTCCGGATGGCGGAGCGGCCTCCGTTTGCCGACCTGGTGGAGGAACGGATCATGCCCACCGACGAGGAGCTGGCGTCCGACGAGCTGCTGGACGACTGGCTGCGCAAGAACTCGGGAACATCACACCACATATCGGGCACATGCAAGATGGGGCCGGACTCGGATCCCCTGGCGGTGGTGGACCAGCACCTGAAGGTCAAGGGCGTGGAGGGCCTGCGGGTGGCCGACGCGTCGATCATGCCCGACTGCATCCGGGCCAACACCAACGCCACGACCATCATGATCGGCGAGAAGGTGTCCGATTACATCAATGACGGCCGGTAGCCGGGAGGATCGTCAGAAGCAGGATTCGCCGGATTAGCGGATTTTCAGGATCGGGCCGAGGGTCGCATCAGCCAGTCTAATCCGGTCGCGAGTGCTCAGTTGCTGCAAACCTGCCATTGCGAGGAGCGACGCGACGCGGCAATCCCGTTGGTGCGGCGACGAAGCTGGACGCGACGAGATTGCCACGCTGCGCTCGCAACGACAAATCGGGTGCGCATGAGATCAATCCGGGTGCGAGTGAGGTCAAACCGGTAAATCCTGTTTCTGACTACATGGGGAGGTTCACAGATATGGAAGTCCAATGGATGAACCACACCGGGTTCGTGGTGAGCGACATGGAGCGCTCCCTGGCTTTCTACCGCGACCTGCTGGGCCTCAGCATCGAGCGGGACCAGATACTGGAAGGCGACTTCATCTCGGAGGTCGTGGGATATCCCGACGCGCGGCTGCACATCGTGTACCTGGGGGTCGGGGATCAACGGCACTCGGTGGAGCTGATCCAGTACCTGAGCCCGGCGGGAGACGCCGTCGCGCTGCCGCAGCGCCACCAGGTGGGAGCGACCCACCTGGGCATCATAGTCGACGACCTGGACGCGTTTTACGCCGACCTCAGCGCCAGGGGAGCGCGGTTCGTCAGTCCGCCGGCGACGCGGCCCAACCCGGTGTATCCCGCGGCCAGCAAGGGCTGCTACATGGAGGACCCCGACGGGAACTGGCTGGAACTGCTGGAGCGGGGGCCGGCGCCACCCGACGCGACCTCAGTTTGACCGCGGGGCGGCAGGCGGGGTTTCGTGGCAAGGGGTTCGGTTACTCCACGCGGACCCACCTTCGCAAATCGTCAGAAACAGGATTTTCAGGATTTGAGGATTATCCGGATTGGGAGCGCTCTGCCCGCAATGGTCTCAATCCGCCCAATCCGTGGATCCTGATAATCCTGATGATTCTGACAAACTACCCAATGTGGGCAGACGTGAGAAACGTAGTATCTTGAAAATGTGGCAGCAATAGCGACAGTTCTCATGGCCCTGCTCTTGGCGCTGGCCGTTGGTTGCCAGAGCATGCCGACGGCGTTGCCGCCGACGCCTACTCCGACGGCCGCGCCGTCTCCTCCGCCACCGGAGCCTACGGCATTGCTGGCGGGACCGACACCCACGACGGCGTCGGCGTCGGTGCCCAACGCGGTGCGCGTCTCCCTCACGTCACCGCCGCTGACCGCGCCTCCGCCTACTTCCCCACCGTCCACCGACGCGCCGCCCCTGGAGACGTTGCAGCTGGAGCCGCTGTGGGCCGACCGCGAGTTCCGGGAGCCCACGAACCTGGCCCAGGCGCACGACGGTCGGCTGCTGGTGACCGAACAGGACGGCAGGATCTGGGCGTTCGAACCGTCGGGTTCGGAAGTCCCGGCCGCGACGGAGTTTCTGGACATCACCGACCGGGTCAGCAGCCGCCGCTCCGAGGAGGGCCTGCTGGGATTGGCGCTGGACCCCACCGACGAACAGTTCCTGTACGTCTACTACTCCGCAGCCGACCCCCGCCGCTCGGTGGTCTCGCGCTTCACGCTGGCCGCCGATCAATCGCGTGTCGATCCCGACAGCGAGCTGGTGATCCTGGAGGTGGGGCAGCCCTACGCCAACCACAACGGCGGACAGATCGCCTTTGGGCCCGACGGCCACCTGTACATCGGGCTGGGTGACGGCGGGTCCGCCGGCGACCCGCTGGGCAGCGGCCAGGACACTTCCTCGCTACTCGGCTCCATCCTGCGCATCGACGTTTCCCAGGCCACTCCGGAGCGTCCCTATGCCATCCCGCCGGACAACCCCTTGGCGTCGGGAGGCGGGCGCGGCGAGATCTGGGCCTACGGCCTGCGCAACCCGTGGCGGTTCAGCTTCGACCGCGACACCGGCGAGCTGTGGGCCGGCGACGTGGGCCAGAACCGCTGGGAGGAAATCGATCTAATCGAACGGGGCGGCAACTACGGCTGGAACCGGTTGGAGGGCAACCACTGCTTCAGCGCCAGAGACTGCGACCGCACCGGCACGGTCCCGCCGGTGTGGGAGTACTCGCTGGACGGCCAACCCTGCTCGGTGATCGGCGGCTACGTCTACCGCGGCTCCGCGATACCGTGGCTGCGGGGCGTCTACGTGTACGGCGACTTCTGCACCGGCGAGGTCTTCGGCCTGCGCTATGCGGACGGCCAGGTGATCGAGCACCAGCGCCTCGCCGACACGCGCCGGCGCATCATGTCGTTCGCCGAGGACTACCAGGGCGAACTCTACCTGCTCTCGCAGAAATCCGGCATCTACCGCCTGGCCGACTAGCGATGCGGGGCCGCGCGCCTGCGTAGGGTCCAAACTATCCAAGCCAAATTCAGGCACATCATCGCAAGCATAGTCACCCTGGCCCAGTAGAAGAATGAACTTGGCAAAACACCGGGGAACGGGTAAAGGGTGAAAGCCCAGCCCAGATAAAACACCGACAGCGCTGCGGCGGTAATCAGCGCAGACCGGAAATATAAGAGTGTTCCAAATGCACTCAATACCGCAAAGACCGGCGCAAGGATTGACGGAACTAAATATAGTGCTACGGCATCATCTATCAGGAACAGAGCGTAGATTCCCAATATCCCCAGATAAACCACCGGCAATGCCAATAACGCCAACAGCAACGCAACCACGATTCTTGCCGGCGTTACCTTGAGGGTCCTCGATAGCCCGGTCTGTGGCTTAGATTCCAAGTCTCCTCCTAACTCACCCGAGCGGTCATTCCTCCGGATACGTCGGTCGGACCAGGGCGTGGGCTGCCCCGTCGACGAGATTGCCGCGCTTCGCTCGCAATGACGGCAGGGGCTCGAGTTGGTGCGTGGTGGGAGCGATGGGAATACGCATGGCCCCGGCCCATCAGGAGACGTGGGGCAGGACTTCCTCGGTGAACCGCGCCATCTGGCCCATCTGGTCCGGCGAGGCGAACCTGACGATGAAGTAGTCGGCGCCGCTGTCCTGGTAGGCCTTGATGGCGTCGATGCTCTTCTGGGGCGGGCCGAAGACGCACAGCAACTGCTTGCTGATGACGTCGTAGGGCACGCTGTAGTAGGCCTGCATGAACCGGTCGCCCTCGGCCAGGGCGGCGTCGGTGTCGTCCTTCAGGTTCACCGAGATATACAGGCAGCGGCCTATCTCGGACGCATCGCGGCCGAGTTCGCCGGCGTTCTGCTCGATCCGCTGCCAGCAGCGGTCGAACAGTTCCGTGGACGGGACGTTGGTGATCCAGGCGTCGCCGAGCTCGGCAACCCGGGCCAGGCCGCGCCGCACCCAGTTGCTGGAAATCCAGAGGGGGATCGAAGACTGGACGGGCCCCGGTTCCAGCGTGACGTTTTCGAGGGGATAGAACTCGCCGTCGGAGGTGACCGGCTCACCAGTCCACAGCGCGCGCATGACGCGGATGCTCTCCTCCATGCGGGGAGCGCGTTCTTCGATCGGCACTCCCACGGCAGCGTGCTCGTCGATGAACATCTGGTTGTTGCCGCGTCCGGCACCCAGACCCAGGATCGTGCGGCCGGCGGAGATGTTGTCGATGGTGGCGGCGGAGTGCGCCAGATGCACCGGATGGCGCAGGGCGTTGAGCAGGACGGCCGTGCCGATCTTCACCCGGTTGGTGCGGGCGGCGATGGCCGCCATGGCCGTGAGCGGCTCCATGCGGGGCTTGGAGGTGATGCTGTCGCCAACCCAGACGGAGTCGTAGCCGGCGCGCTCGGCAGTCTCGGCCATCTGCCAGGTCAGCTCGACCCGGGGGCCGTTGCTGCCGGCATATACCAGCACGCCCCGCGTGGGCAGCAGGACTCCGAAATTGTTCGCCTGTGACATTTCATGCACCTCATCGCTACTTTACGTTTTGCCCCGCCCGGGGGACGCCGTGACAATTATACTTGCCCGATCTTCGACTGGGCTCGCGTGAGGACGCGAGCCCAGTCTCACTGGAACTGTCATTGTGAGCAAAGCGTGGCAACCTCGATATCGTAGCAGCAGGGTCTGCCCGGAAGGGCTCCCCGGCGCCAACGAGATTGCCACGCTGCGCTCGTAATGACACGTCCTCCGCAACTCTGAACGGTTACCGGTTTTTGCATCGGTTGACTTTTATCAGGACGCCCAATATAGTCCCATCCTGCGTGCCATATGTGGGTATTTTCGCCTGTTTGACGCTTGTAATATCCTGCTTTCAATGATCTGCCGGCGCATTTCTAACTTTTTCGCCCGGCTTACCGGAGGCGCCAGTTGACTACACAACCTGCGGCAACCCCCACGCCGGTTTTCCTGACCCGATTGATCCATAAAATCGACGGCGCCCTGGACTGGGTCTACCGCGGCTTTGGATACATCTGCGGGACACTTCTGCTCCTTCTGGGCATCTACATCACCTACCAGGTGATAGTGCGGAAGCTGGGCGGCCCCATCCTGGGCAACCAGGAACTGGTGGGCGGCTACGTCCTGGCTTTCGCGGGAACCTGGGCGTTTTCCTATTCCCTGCGCACCGGATCCCACGTCCGCATTGACGTTCTGTTGCCCCTCTTTTCGCGAATCCACCCCTATATGCGTTCGGCGGCCGACTGGATGGCCCTCGGGTCCGTGGGCTTTTTCGGCCTCATCACGGCCATCAAGAGTTGGGAGGAGGTTGCCGAGTCCAAGTGCATCCGCACCAACGCCGAAGGCCTGTGCGAACCCGCCCTGGCGAACACCTATCTCATCGGCAACTTCCTGCCCGAACTCTGGATGTTCCAGATGATTGTCGCCGTCGGCTTCACCATGCTCGCCTTCACGTCTTTCCAGTGGATGCTGAGCATGATCCTGCGCGGCCTGCTGGAGATCTGGCACAAGAACTCCGGCGGCGACGTGGCCGATCTGGCAACTGACGCCGAGGTCCTGCAAGAAGCGGCTTCCGGCGTGTAGCCCTCCTGCTCCTTCCACCATAGCCCTTCCAAACTCCACAGCAGCCGTCCGTCGGGCGGCCATCACTGCACGGAGGACCGTAAAACATGGCAATCATCACCGCTTTCAGCATGATGGGAGTTTTCTTCCTCATCGGATTGTACGTCGCCGGCGCTCTCGGAGTGCTGTCCCTGGTGATGATGCAGGCATTTTCCGATGCCCCGCTGTGGAACATCCTCGGCAACAAGGCGTGGGAGAGCAACACCAACTTCATACTGGTCGCAGTGCCCCTCTTCCTGCTCATGGGCGAGCTGATGCTCCGGTCCGGCATGGGCGAGCGCATGTACGGGGCCCTGTCCCGTTGGCTCGTCTTCCTGCCCGGTGGTCTCCTCCACACCAACATCGCCTCCTGCGCCGTCTTCGCTGCGTGCTCCGGCTCCAGCGTAGCCACCTCCGCCACCATCAGCCGTGTTTCGCTGCCGTCCTTCCGACAGCGCGGCTACAGCGAGCGCCTCGTCATCGGCTCCCTCGCGGCCGGCGGAACTCTCGGCATCCTGATCCCGCCCAGCATCGGGCTCATCATCTACGGTGTGCTGGTTGAGGAGTCCATCGGCCGCCTCTACATGGGCGGCTTCCTGCCCGGCTTCCTCCTGGCGTTCGTTATGATCCTGATGATGATCGTCACCTCGATCATATTTCCAACCACTGCGCCAATGGACGACGGAGTCCGCCGCCTCTACCGGGCCTGGTTCCACGGGATTGGTATCCGTCGCTACGACCAGGAACAAATGGCGACGCTCCTGCAGGAGCAGGCCACCGAAGCCCGCATTGCAAACGCCAACGACCGGGGCGATTATCGCCGCGGGCGGTCCGTCCTGTCCTACGGCGAGGCCGTTTCCGAGTGGCGGCGGATGCTCTTCGAAGCCCTCATCGGAATGATGTCCATAGTGCCGGTGCTGGCCATCATTTTTGTCGTGCTCGGTTCCATTTACACCGGCTGGGCCACGCCGACCGAAGCCGCCGCCCTCGGTGTGGTCGGTGCGCTGGTCGTCGCCATTGCCAACGAGTTGTACCGCAAGATCAGCGACAACCGTACCGCGGTTATCCTGGTCGGTATCATCCTGTTTCCGGTGGTGGTCTTTGCTTTGGACGACTACGTGCAGCAGCAGCGCGGCCGCCTGTCAGGTCTGTCCGCCACCCTGGTCATGCTGGGTTTCATCTTCTTCCCGGCGTGGTATCTGGCCATCTATTTCATCGGGAGCCAGGACCGGCTGCCGCCTCCCACTTACCAGAGCTGGAACCAGGCCCGTTCTGCGGTCCAGGGAATGTTGTTCGACGCCATCATCTCCACCGTTCGAACCTCGTCGATGATCATGCTCATCGTCATGGCGGCGTTCACCCTCAGCTTCGCCTTTGCGCGCCTCGGCATCTCCCAGGATATCTCGGAGTGGATCACTGGCCTGAATCTCAACGCCCTCCAGTTTGTCATCATCCTGGTGTTCTTCTACCTGCTGCTGGGTACCTTCATGGAAAGCTTTGCCATGCTGGTGACCACCATCCCGATTCTGGTGCCGTCGCTGGAAGCGGTTGGCGTTGACCTGGTCTGGTTCGGCATCATCATGGTGATCCTGGTGGAGGCTGCCCTGATCAGCCCGCCCGAGGGCATCAACCTCTATATCCTCCACGGCGTGAGACAGGACGTTGACGCGCAGATGGCGGAACAAACCGCAGCGGCCCAGGAGGCTTTACGAGAAAGCACGATCACCGACGTGTATATCGGAGTCTTACCGTTCATGGGTTGCATGGCTTTGGTGATAGCACTTTTGTTCGCTTTCCCTGACATTGCCCTGTGGGCGCCGTGCATCATCTACGACGACCCAACCCGCGATTTTCTGCAATCGGTCAACGTTGAGCGGGACGCGGCCGGATTCTGGGAACAGATCCAATTCTGCTCATCAGAGTTCCGCCCCAGAGCCTACGAGTAGGGTTGATCCGGTCACCCGACCGATTCAGTCCATTGCCGCGCCCCTGCCCGCATACTGCAGGGGCGCGTTCGGTTGCTGGTGTGACATCGGGAACGAATGGGCAGGTCGCAATCGAAATGGATTTACCCGATCAATACGCCAGGTGGTCATTGGCAGCAGAGCGTGCCATTGACCGCATCCGTCTGCCGCATTAGCATACCCCCGCCATGTACGCTCTCATCCTCGCCGGTGGAAAAGGCGAACGCCTTCGTCCCTTGACCGACACTTTGCCCAAGCCCATGATCCCCCTGTGTGGCCGCCCGATCCTGTGGCATCAGGTGCAGTGGCTACGCGAAGCCGGCGTCACCGACGTTGTTTTCCTGGTCGGCCACCTGGCCGACGCCGTGCGGGACTTTTTCGGCGACGGAGGTCATCTCGGGATTCGCGCTCACTACAGCCACGAAGATGTTCCCCTCGGGCGCGGCGGCGCGCTGCGACAGGGTCTGGCCGCCCTACCCGGCGAAGATGGCCCGGTGATCGCCACCAACGGCGATGTCATCACCGATGCGCCGCTGGCCGAGCTCATCGCCGACTACCATTCCCGTCGTACGCAAAACCGGGGCCACCTTGCCACCATCCTCACCGTCCCAATGACCAGCCCCTACGGCATCGTGGACACCGGCGCGAATGGCACCGTGGAGCAGTTCCGCGAAAAGGCGGTCCTTCCCTACGCCATCAACGGCGGCGTCTACGTTCTGCACCCCGCCATCCGTGGCCTGCTGCCCGAGTTGGGCGACCACGAGAACAGCACATTCCCTGCCCTGGCAGCAGGGGGCCGCATGTCCGCCGTTTCCTCCGACGCCTTCTGGCGCAGCGTGGACTCCCCCAAGGACCTGCGCGAAGCCGAGGAGTATCTGGCCGGCGTGGTTTCCGACACGGTGGAGGCTACCCCGTGATCACCGTCTCCCAGGCACAGCAGATCGCGGACACCGCCGCCCGGATCCGCGAGAACATCCAGCTGGCCATCGTCGGCAAGGATGAGGTCATCGAATACACGCTGGCCGCCCTCTTCAGCGCCGGGCACATATTGGTTGAGGACGTCCCCGGCATCGGCAAAACCACCCTGGCCCGCTCACTGGCCTACTCGCTGGACTGCGAGTTTCGCCGCATCCAGTTCACGCCGGACCTGATGCCGTCGGACATCACCGGCATCCACTACTACAACCAGCACAACGGCGAGTTCGAGTTCCGCCCCGGCCCGGTCATCTCCCAGGTCGTTCTGGCCGACGAGATCAACCGCGCGACCCCCAGGACCCAGTCCGCGCTGCTGGAAGCCATGGCCGAACGTCAGGTCACCGTTGACCAGGACACCGTGCAGTTGCCCGCGCCTTTCCTGGTTCTGGCGACCCAGAACCCCATCGAGCTGGAGGGCACATTCCCGTTGCCCGAGGCCCAGATCGACCGCTTCCTGCTCCGGCTCCGGCTGGGTTACCCCTCGGAAGATGACGAGACCGCCATGCTCGAGCGCTTCGAGGACGCCGACCCACTGACTTCGCTGCAGCCCGTGGCGTCCGCTGACGATGTTCTACACATCCAGGCGCTGGTCCGGCGGGTCTACATCGATCCCGTCCTGCGCGATTACCTGGTCCGGGTGATACGCGCCACCCGCGAGCATCCCGACGTGGAGCTCGGCGCCAGCCCTCGCGCCACTCTCGGCCTCTACCGCTGCGCCCAGGCGCTGGCCGGCATCCGCGGCCAGGAGTACGTTACGCCCGACGACATCAAGACCCTGGCGACCCCCGCCCTGGCGCACCGCGTCATCCTCAAGAGCATGGCCCGGCTCCGTGAGCGCAGCCAGGAATCGGTCGTCAACGAAGTTCTCGAAGCACAGTCCGTTCCGGTCTGACGCCGATAGCCATCAGTCATTTGCTCACGTTAGCGAACCCAGGCTGTGCGTTGGAACTCAGGCATAACGATGTCATCTGTGCAAGAAGTATATCGGTGAATTGATGCGGGACGAATACCGTTATCGCCATCCAAGTGCCCTTCCGTTGTTTGATGATAAGCCAAGGAATTACTCGGGACTGGCGAGGAGGTCAGAATCGATCTATTCTTTCCTCGACCGTTCGGCTCTCCCTGATTATGGAAGGGTTCGTCAGATGCTCCAGCGCTGGATTGATCACTTTCCGTTGGAGCACAGGACTTCACTTGTGCGCCGTATGCGACATGAAGGGGCCGGGTCGCGAAAGGACGACCGACAATTTGAAGCCGCGTTTTTCGAGTTGCTTGTCCACGAATTTTTGACCGGCGCGGGCGGGCAGGTAACAATAGAGCCTCGCATTGCAGGGCGCACGCCTGATTTCGCGGTCACCGAGACGCTTCACGATGGTGCGGAATACTCGTACGTGGTTGAGGCAACAGATGTCGACATTGAAGCAGGCACAGATTTGGAACGCGATAGGAATGAATTGCTCGCGCTCGATATCCTCAACGACTTATATGCTCCAGATTTTGTCCTGCATATTCGCACGGAAGGTAAACTGCGCTCCGTGCCACGCAAACGTGAACTCATGCGTCCGTTCGAGAAGCTCGTAAATGAAACCGAATACGAGGATTTGTATGCCGCGTGCGAACGTAATGCATACAGTCTAGACGTTTTGCCGGCTACGACCTTCACGCACGATGGTTGGACCATCACTGGTAGGTTAATGCCGATTTCGCCAGATTCCCGGCCAAGAAAAGGAGCGTTTGTTGGAATGGGGCCGGCCAAATCTGGTGTAGTCGACGATATCGGGAAGACTAAACAGCGGCTTTACGACAAAGCCAAGCGGTATCGGGATGTCAACAATCTGATCATCGCCTTACGTACCTCGCATCGGCTGGACAGGCTCTATGAAGTATTGTTTGGCAGTATAGGGGTCGCATTCTACGCACACAGCAACCCAGCCGACACCAGCCCGTTGCCCGAACCTCACAGCAGGCGTAAGTTGGACGGCTTCTGGTTCAACTCGTCGGGCCCACAGAATCAGCACGTGATAGGCGTTGCCACGTTTTACGGCACTTACCCGTGGTCTGTCGACAAATCGCGCGCAGTGTTCTTCGCAAACCCTTACGTAGGTGAACCTATGCCTCGATGGACCAAGATCATCGATCACGCCGAGTACTCGGAAGGTTCAATCGATATTATCCATGGGTCGTCGCCGAGCGGGCTGATGCAAGATTACGAGATCATCGAGTAAGTGTACTGCTAGCACGTTGCGCCTTGTGGCTCCATGGTGTTCCCCGCGTTGCGTTATACCCGACCCCTGCGTAAAATTGGGCATCCTCATGGCGCGTCACCTTGTCCGGTCGCCCGAAGTGATCCACAGGAGCATAAATTGACTACGACCAACGACACCGAAATCATCCTCTACACGCACCCCGACTGCCCCTTCTCCGCGCAGGCCAAGATGCACTACCGACGCCAGCGGGTGGCCTATACTGAGATCGACGTCTCCAAGCAGCCCGACCAGGTGCCCGCCTTGCTAGAGCTCTCCGGCGGCGAGCGGATCACCCCCATCATCGTCGAGAACGGCGTCGTCACCATTGGCTTCGACGGCGGCTTTTGAGACTTCTAGCCTCGGGGCCGTGGGCCCCGTAAATCCCGGCAAAATAACGACATTGCTCCATTGCATTAATGGAACGCACGTGCTAAACTCCCCGTAAGTGCAAACCAGCCGTGCGGGAGGCTAACGATGGCAATAAACCCCGAAACCCTGAATCTCGACAAGAACAAGCTGGCCTCCCTCGAGGTCGCCCTGGGCCGTATTGAAAAAGACCACGGCAAGGGCGCGGTGATGCGCGGTGACGAGCAGGTCTCCCACCTCATTACCAACGTCATTCCCACCGGCTCACTGTCCCTGGACATGGCCCTGGGCGTCGGCGGCCTGCCCCGCGGCCGTGTTACCGAGATCTACGGCGGGGAATCGGCCGGCAAGTCCACCCTTGCCATCCACATCATGGCCGAGACCCAGCGCATGGGCGGCCTCGCCGCCTACATCGACGCTGAACACGCCCTGGATCCACACTACGCCACCAGCTGTGGCCTTGACCTGAACAACCTGCTGATCTCCCAGCCCGACTCCGCCGAGCAGGCGCTGGACATCACCGAGAAGCTGGTCAGCAGCGGCGCCGTTGACGCCGTCGTCATCGACAGCGTCGCCGCACTGGTTCCGCAGGCCGAGATCGAAGGGGACATGGGCGACGTCCACGTCGGCATGCAGGCCAGGCTCATGTCGCAGGCCCTCCGCAAGCTCACCGCCACCATCAACCGTTCCCGCACCGCGGTCGTTTTCATCAACCAGATTCGCGAGAAGATCGGCATCAGCTACGGTAGCCCCGAGGTCACCCCCGGCGGCCGGGCGCTCAAGTTCTATAGCTCCGTCCGTATCGACCTGCGCCGCAGCGAGTCGCTCAAGCAGGGGTCGGAGATCATCGGCAGCCGCGTGCGCGCACGCATCGTCAAGAACAAGGTCGCAGCTCCCTTCCGCGTGGCCGAGTTCGACATCATGTTCAACCAGGGCATCAGCAAGATGGGCGACCTGCTGGACATCGGCGTGAACCAGAACATCATCAAGAAGGCTGGCGCTTTTTACTCCTACGGCGAGACCCGCCTGGGACAAGGGCGTGAAAACTCCAAGAATTTCCTCCTGGAGCACGGCGAAATCGCCGACGCGATCGAGGCCCTCATCCGGGGCGACGAGGTGCCCGAGGAAGAGCCCATCGACGGAGAGGGTAACGGCCATCTCAACGGAACCGCTGCCGACGCTGCCGCCTACATCGCGAACCCCGACTCGGTCAGCCTGAATTAATCGTTAGCCTCCACGCTCGATCGGTCGGACTGGCAGCCCATGTCGGATGCCTACACTGACGCGCTGCAGGTGGCGCTGCGGTACGTCAGTTTCAAGCCCCGAACCGTTGCTGAGGTCCGAAGGCGCGTCGGGCGTGATTTCGAACAGCCCGTGGTTGAACAGGCGCTGGACTCCCTGAAACGGTACGGGTACCTGGATGATGCCGAGTTCGCCCGGCAGTGGCGCAATAGCCGGGACCGGCGCAAGCCGCGCGGGGCTTCGCTGATCCGTCGCGAACTGCGTGGCAAGGGCGTGGCCGAGCCCATAATCGAGGACGCTCTGGACGGCCTGGACGAGACCGATGCCGCCTATCGGGCCGCAGAGCGGCGCGCTCAGCGGTTGCTCGCTCGAGGCGCAATGCCCTACGCAGACTTCCACCGCAAGATGTGGGACTACCTGCAGCGTCGCGGCTTCCGGTCCGGCGTCACCCGCGATACGGTCCGCCGCCTCTGGGCAGAACACGCTTCGGCGGTCTGAAGTAGTCCGACGTCTACTGTCGGGGCGTGGCTTCCGTCTGGCCCTACAGTCTCACGCGCCCGATGGCGATCAGCACCCCGCCGACAAGCGCAAGGATGCCCCAGAGGCTCAGCGTCAATCCTCCGGTCAGCATCATCGCCACGAGCGAGCTGAGCACCACCGTCCCGCCGGCGATGTACATCAGCCCCTTGCTGCGTTTCAGGTTGACCACCCGGCTAATGATCTCTCCCGCCGCATAGCCCACCACCAGGGGCGTGACGAGGAACGATATCAGCCGCGTTCCAGTGAAGAAAATCAGTGTGAGCCACAGGATGACCCCGAGCACACCGATTACTGCGGCCACTACTGCCGCCTTGGCGTAGTTCGACGGACGCACGTCGAAGGTCGGCAGAGGCACCGCCCGGCCGCACTCCCGGCAACGGATCCCCACCGGCGCCTGCACCAGGCACTGCGTGCATATCGGCCGCTGGCACTGGCTGCATGACAGCCCCGTGGGCACCGCCGGGTGCCAGTGACAGGTCGTGGCCTGTGATTCTGCCTGCTGTTCTACCATGCCCCTATTATCCCCTGATTCTCGGTAAATATCGTGAAGGTTTCATTGCAAGCAAAGCGCAGGAATTTGGTGTGGTCCCGGGCATGGCGATTCGGTGCAGCATCGTCCGGCAATCGATTCCCTGGTGGTAGCCGTCGGATCCCAAGCGCCCTTACAGCCCGTCGTCGCGGTACTCGGCGGTGCGCGCGAGCCATTCTTCCCGGTTTGCGATGTCCCGGTCCCGCAGCAACCGGTTGAGCATGACCGTACCCCACGGCACATCCGCCGGAGCCGACTGCCCGTTGGAAACGAGCCGCTTGGCCAGGATCAGGACCGCCCCGCCCGCGGCAAACACCGCCAGCTGCTCTTTTGCCCCGACTAGCAGCCAGCGCTCCGGCCATGCCAGGGCCAGCAATGGCAGCGCGATCATCACTACCAGCATCCATTCCGCCGACCTCCGCGTCACCCGCCACCCCAATACGTACAGGACCAGTCCTGCCACGAAAAAGAGCGGCGCGATGCCCAGGATGCCCCCGGCCCAGGCTCCCACGCTGCGGCCGCCCGTGAAACGCAGGAACGGCGACCAGTTGTTGCCCAAAATGGTGAACAATGGAGTCAACACCAGCCACCAGGCCATGTCTGACAGACCCAGGGCGTACTGCCCAATCAGGACCGGCCCGGCGCCCCGTCCCATGTCGATGGCCGCGATTGGCAACCACCACTTCTTTCCCATCTGGCTGGCGAAATTGCTCGCCCCCACGTTGCCGCTGCCGTGTTGCCTCAGGTCGATTCCTCCCAGCGCTCGCGCCAGCAGATACGACATCGGCATGGCTCCAATCAGGTACGCGACAGCCCACAGGCCGATCAGCGTCGCTGCATCCCCCGACATGTCGGCAACCCCACCGTTGCCACGTTTAGCGCCGGTCGCTCTTTATCGGCGCGACGCCAGCCGCCGGGCGGCTTCCTCCAGTCGCTCCACCGTTTCCATGGGCGGCCCGTTGACGCCGGGCAGCGGCTCGCGCGAGTTGCCGCTGTGGTGATAATCGCTTCCGCCGCACGGGATCAGGTCGTATGCTCGCGCCACGTCAGCCAGCCAGTCCACCGTCGCCTCGTCGTACATCGAGTAATGCACTTCCATCCCGTGCAGGCCGGCGGCTTTCAGTTCCTCCACCGTCTCGATGAGCGATTGTTCCGGCTCGGGCTCGTTGCCCCGCCGCTCGAACCAGGGGTGGGCG
>JGI24792J26632_1000926_pt1 | contig 18695 bp, 15 predicted proteins | sample MesohylBB_FD_26632 | JGI IMG/M metagenome (IMG submission 26632)
GCAGGGCCGGATCGCGCCCGCCGTTGCGGATGTACCACTGGCGGGAGGTGACGATCTCCAGTGGGCGCTGGCCCTTCTCGAAGAACTTCACCGGATGGGTGATGGCCCGGGGCTCTCCGATCAGCTCGCCCGACTCCTTGAGCAGCTCGACCGTGCGCTGCTGGGCGCCGTGGATGGTGCGCCCGGCGATCTCGGCGTAGGGGGCGGGGTCGATCCCCTCGGGGGCGTCGGCCACGATGCGGCCTCCCCGGTCGACAATGGCCCGCACCGGCAGGTTCAGCTCCCGCCACCAGGTCACGTCGGTGGTGTCCCCGAAGGTGCAGATCATGGCCGCGCCGGTGCCCTTTTCGGGATCGGCCAGGGTGTGGGCCACCATGGGCACCGCCGCCTTGAACAGCGGCGTGGTGATGGTCTGGCCGAACAGCGGTTGGTAGCGCTGGTCGTCGGGGTGGGCCACCACCGCCACACAGGCGGCGAGCAGCTCGGGGCGGGTGGTGTCGATGGGCAGGTCGGCACCGTCGGGAAGGTGGAAGGCCAGGCGGTGGTAGGCGCCGGGACGCTCCCGGTCTTCCAGCTCGGCCTGGGCCACCGCAGTGCGGAAGGTCACGTCCCACAGGCTGGGGGCCTCGCTCTGGTAGGCCTCGCCCCGGGCCAGGTTGCGGAGGAAGGCCCGTTGGGAGGCCCGGCGACTGCGCTCGTCGATGGTGGCGTAGGTGAGGCTCCAGTCGATGGACAGCCCAAGGCGGCGCCACAGTTCCTCGAAGGCTTGCTCGTCGGTGGCGGTGAGTTGCACGCACAGCTCCACGAAGTTGCGCCGGGAGATGGGGAGCTGGTCTTTGCCGGGCTCGTCGGGGGGTTGGAAGTCGGGGTCGTAGGGGAGGGAGGGGTCGCACCGGACGCCGAAGTAGTTCTGAACCCGGCGCTCGGTGGGCAGGCCGTTGTCGTCCCAGCCCATGGGGTAATACACCTGCTTGCCTCGCATGCGGTGGAATCGGGCGAGGGTGTCGGTGTGGGTGTAGCTGAAGATGTGGCCGACGTGGAGGGAGCCGCTGACGGTGGGGGGAGGGGTGTCGATGGAGTACACCTGGTCGCGGGTGGCGGTGCGGTCGAAGCGGTACGTTCCGTTGGACTCCCAGATTTCGTCCCATTTGGCTTCTAGGCCCTCTAGCGCGGGCTTCTGGGGGACGTTGCGGGGGGCGGTCATCGCTTGGTCATGGTACTTGTGTACTCGTTGCGCGTAGCAGTCGTTACGGGGCTGGTTGGGCGTAGTTGTTGGGGTCGTTTCCTCGTACTAGGCGGATGTCTAGGCGGGGGTTGAAGGTTCCTATGGTCTTGGTTTCTCCTTGCCAGATGTCTTGGCAGCGGGAGCTGGCGTAGTGGACGGCTATGGCGCGGCGGAGGTTCTCGGTGCGGTTGAAGCCGGAGCCGTGGACTAGGAGGGGGTGGAAGAAGAGGGTGTCGCCGGGGTCCATCTCCAGGTGGACGCGTTGGTCGACGTCGATGCCCTTGGCGCCGAAGAACAGGAAGTTCTTGTGCTCCCACTCGGGGTAGTCGTGTTCGAGGAGTTCGCCGGTGTGGGTGCCGGGGATAACCACCAAGCAGCCGTTTTCTCGGGTGATTGTGTCAAGCGCAGTCCACACTCCGACGATGCGGTCGGCGGGACGGAGAGGGAAGTACAGCAGGTCTTGGTGAAGGGGGTGGCGGCCGTCGACGTCGGTCGGCTTGTTCAAGTACATGCTGTTCAGGGCGATTAGGTCGTTGCCGATGAGCTCGGTCACTTGGTCGACCAGCGGTTCGAAGCGGGCATAGCGGGACATCACCGGGTCGCCGTTCACGAAGTTCACCTTGGCGATCCCATGAGCAGGGGTCCGGGGGGTGACCAGCCCCTTGGCAACCTCAACGTTGCGGGCCACCTGCATGTTGGGAGCGGGGGCGATGGTGCCGTCGGCAATGTCGGCGAAACGCCGGTTGAATGCCTCGATCATCTCCTCGGGCACCAGCTTGCGCCGAACCACATAGCCGTCTCGCCAGTAGTCGGAGCCCATCACTGGTCATTATCCCACAACGCAGATTATGTAACTTTCCTTCTGACCCAGGTTGCAAGAAGCTCGATGGCATATACCACGATGAATATGCAGAAGATGATGCCGCCTAGAGTTTCCCACTCAAGTTGTCTAGAGGCATTGATCATCAGGAACCCTATTCCACCGCCACCGACGATACCCACAACTGCTGAATTTCGTACTGAAACATCCAATAGGTACATAGAGTTGCTGATTTTGGAAGTGATTACCTGTGGCAAAACCGCAGTAGTTGACTCTTGAAGCCTGGTTGATCCAGTTGAAGTCACTCCGTCGCGAATGCCTTGACGCGCCTCTTCTATGGCATCAGCAAATAGTTTTGTGATAAAGCCAAACAATGCAATAGCCAGTGCAAGTGAACCAGCTCTAGGACCTGGCCCAATTGCTGCAACGAATATAACAGCGACTACTAGTTCGGGAGCGCAACGGACAAGAAGCATAAATGATCGTGAGAAGAAATAAACAAACCGTCCCGGGGCAGTGTTGCTCGCAGCAAGGAATGAGAACGGGATTGCGAACAGTAACGCCAACCCCGTCGCAGCAATTCCAATGCCCAACGTATCAATGAGATCAGAAACAATTCGCTCGGTGAACCAAGACCAATCGTTAGGGGTTAGCCTTCTTAGCATCTCTGGGATGTTCCCACTGTCAGTAATTACTTCGTTTGCGCCGATGTCTGGGATGATCACCGAAAGCACGAGGAGCACAGAGAATATTAGACTGACTGCATTTACTTTTACACGCTCTGTCGTCCAGGGCGGAGTTAGACGCCTCGACGATAATTGATTTCGTAGCGCCGCTCTTTGTCTGGATCTATCGATAATCCAATCTGCTATCTTTGTTCCAGGACTAGCCAGGCCACTTCCTAATCTATTGGACTTTGGCTGTTTTACTTTACCCGAGAGTCTCTCAGTTGTTCCCAGAAGTGCATGGCGAGTCAATGCAGAGAGCGCTTCTAAGACAATCACAAGGACTACGATGAGTAAGGTGACTCCGAGCATTTCCTGATATCGAAGACTGCCTTGGTACGTGCGGAGAAGAACCCCAATCCCTCCTGCCCCTACCCAGCCAAGGATAGGAGCGGAACGGAAATCAAGTTCCAGCCGGTACAGGGAAATAGTGATGGCTGTTGGAACCATCTGACTCCACACACCGGTGGAAAGATCCTGCATAGGGCCCGCGCCGGTAGAAGCCACTCCTTCACGAGGGCCGGGATCAATGTCTTCAGCCGCATCGGCTATGAGTTTGCCGATCATGCCGATTGAGTGAATGCCAATCGCTATCACTCCAGGTAGAACGCCGATGCCGTATATCCTGACGAAGAAGATTGCAAAGACCAGAGCAGGTATAGCCCGTGAGAAGACTATGGCCAATTTTGCGAGCCCACGAACAGGAGCCCATGGCATAACGTTCCTTGCTGAGAGAAGACCGAGAGGTATTCCTAGGATTAATCCAAGCGCTGTACCGGCAAAGGCCATGAAGAACGTATCAAAAGCGGCGGATGTGACTACGTCCCAATCTTCACTGGGTATAAACGGTGGCACCATTCTACCGAGTAGGCGCCACGTCGCCGGCCAACCTTCAATGATCTCAGCTATGCCACCGATTGAAAGACCTACACGGCCAATAGCCCAAACAAATGCAACCAAACACAGGACAACGACACTCCAGATTTGCGCCCTCTGGAGGGTCCAAGGGCGAGAGACCTGATTCGAGAAACCGCTTCTTTCACCGTTGCGGTTTCGTTGGGTACGTTGATCTGAGGTTTCTAGAGCACTCATTATGAGATTGGGTCAACATCGGAGTCAATGTATTCATCTCGTTTAGCTCCCGTTGGGTCTAGCTCACGATAAACATCCATAACCCGGTTGTGGTCCAGCGACTCGTCGACTGGTGAATCTAGAACGACCTTGCCATCGCGAAGCCCTATTAGACGGTGTGCCCATCCCAATGCCAGATCAACTTGATGGAGACTGCAAAGAACTGTGATCTCATCTTCTATGCAGCATTGGACAAGCAAATCCATTACCTGGCCAGAGATTTCAGGATCTAGGGAGGCAACAGGCTCATCAGCGAGAACGATCTTAGGCTTCTGCATCAAACTTCGCGCGATAGCGACACGTTGTTGTTGGCCGCCAGAAAGTGTGTCGGTTCTCTGCCAAGCCCGGTCGGCCAACCCAACTCTGTCAAGTTGTTCGAATGCCTCGACGCGCAACCATTTTGGATACATCATCGCGCCGATACGTGGTCCTCGTATTCGACCTAGCGCCCCGCTCAAGACATTCTCTATACAGGTAACCCTTCCAACTATGTTAAATTGCTGAAAAACGAAACCGATATTGCGTCGAAGGATTCGCAGTTCTGCTCGGGTCAGCGCAGGCACGTCCAGGCCGAGAACTTCCACTGACCCTTCTGTTGGTATATGTAATCTGTTGAGATGTCGAAGCAGCGTTGATTTTCCTGAGCCAGAGAGCCCAATAATAACGAGCAATTGACCTTTAGGTACGGAAAAGGAAACCCCATCAAGGGCCGTAACGCTACCATTGTCAAACGTCTTGACTAAGTCTTTAACTCGAACAGCGGTTTCCCCCGAATCTGGAACGAGTACGTTGCCATCATCGAGGGAAACCATATTGCTGTTCATTAGGGGTTTTGGCGATTAGGCGTGGCTTCTTAGACTAGCCTTCGCACTCGACAGCGCCAGTTACTTCACAGACTCGGCGGATGCCATCGTAATAGGAGTCGCCTCCTACGTCGATGTATCCCCAATCTCCAACACCTCCTGCACCGATGTTGCAATTGTGGTCTTCGTCTGTCCCCTCGCAATAGCCGTTGGCTAGGGCGTAGGTAGCATTAGCTTTTTCGGTTAGGACAGTGGTGATCTCGTCGACCATGTCCTCAGGAAGTGTATCTATGTTAATTGCGAAGGGTGCGGCAGCAATGAATTCCGTTTTCCAGATGATCGCTAATTCAGCACTTTCAGGATTGACATCAAGTCCATTCACTCTGTCGAGAATGCCATCAAGATCCCCCGATTCCTGGAGTCTGCCGGGACCAGCGTCATCTGGTTGGCTCTTTAGGAAAATATCGGCCGCGAATCCTGCGTCACAATCTCCATTGGCGACGCTCAAGATGGATGCGTCGTGCCCACCGGCGAAGACTGGGGTTATATCAGTTGAGCCTTCTGATGGGTCAAGACCTACTGAGAGCAGACCCTCTGAAGGGAATAGAAACCCCGAAGTTGAACCTGGGTCGGTGAAGCATACTGACCTGCCGGCAAGATCTGCGAGGCTGGATATTCCACTGTCCTTCCCAGTTACCAAGTAACTTCGATACCCCGGAGCCGATCCTTGTTTCCTAATCGCGGCACCAGCGACTTCAAGATTGGCCCCATTCTTGGTTGCGATTACATAGGCAAAGGGACCGAATTGGGCTATATCAATTCGCCCGGCAATGATGCCTTCTACCATTCCAGCGTATTCAGTGGCAAGGACGAATTCTATTTCGTCTAGGCCTTCAACATTGTCAATGAGAATATCAATCGTCGTTGAGTAGGCCTCGGCCATACCGGTTGCATCTTCGGCTGGTACTTGGCTGAAAACAAGCTTGCTGGGTCGGCCATCATCGTCGTCCCCGCACCCAACAGCTAGTGCACCCAGCAGTATGAAAGCGATGAGAATGCTTAATAGTCGGAATGTGTGTGTGTGTGTTTCGGGACATGGATCCCCCCCTTAGACGGACCATAGGGTCCGTGGGCAATGTATCACCCTTTGAAGAGAGGTGTTTCGAATCAGGGGCGGCGGGCAGTGCCGCGGTAAATTCGGGTGGTGGGCATGATCCGGACGCTGCGGTCGGTGGCGCGGTTTCGGCGGTTTGAGCCGAGTCGGGCCAAGCGGCGGCTTGGCCGGGCAGCGTCGGTGGCTGATCTTCGGGAACTAGCCCGCAAGCGGCTGCCCGCTGGGGTGTTCGATTACATCGACGGGGCGGCTGAGGACGAGCTGTCTATGGAGCGCAACGCTGCCGCGTTCGATCAATGGGAGTTCGTGCCCCGGGTTCTGCGGGACGTGTCGGAGCTGGACACCTCGGTGGAGCTGCTGGGCCGGCGCCATCCGCTGCCGCTGGCCCTGTCGCCCACCGGATTCACCCGCATCGTGTGCCCCGACGGGGAGCTGGCCGTGGCCCGGGCCGCGGCCCGCAAGGGCATTGCCTATTCGCTGTCCACGCTGAGCACCCGGTCGATTGAGGAGATCAGAGAGGTGAGCGACGGCCCGCTGTGGTTCCAGCTGTACTTCTGGCGTGATCGGGGCTTGGTGGCCGAATGGCTCCAGCGGGCGGCCGACTGCGACTACGAGGCCCTGCTGGTGGCGGTGGACACGCCGGTGTTCGGCCGCCGAGAGCGGGACGTGCGCCGGGGCTTCACCCTGCCGCCCACCCTGGGGCCCGACACGGTATTGCACGGGCTGCGCCGGCCGGCCTGGACATGGTCGCTCCTGCGGTCTGAGCCCATCACCTTCGCCAACCTGACCGGGGTACAGGGCTACGACGGCAGCTCCGCTTTGGGTTTGGCCGAGTTCGCCCACAACCAGTTCAACCAGGCGCTCTCGTGGGACGACCTGGACTGGCTACGTGAGCGTTGGAACGGGAAGCTTGTTCTCAAGGGCGTGCAATCGGTAGGCGATGCCCAAATCGCTGCCGAACAGGGCGTTGACGGGATAATCCTCTCCAACCACGGCGGCCGCCAGCTCGACGGCGCACCCCCCATCCTGGAGCTCGTCCCCCAGGTGGCCGACGCAGTGGGCGGCACCCTCGACATCATCTGCGACGGCGGCGTCCGCCGGGGCAGCCACATCGCCATGGCCCTCGCCCTCGGCGCCGATGCCGCGATGTTCGGCCGCCCCTACCTCTACGCCCTAGCCGCCGCCGGCGAGCCCGGCGTCGACCATCTCCTAGACCAATTCACCGAAGACCTAACCCGCACCCTCGCCCTAATCGGCGTCCCCAAAGCATCCGACCTAACCCCCGCTGCCGTCCGCCCGCGGCAGTGAGAGTAGGCACCGGGTCCGCGGTGCTTCAGGGCGGGTGGGGTTGGTCGGGCGGTCGGGCCTTCGGCCCATAGACGCCAGGCCACGATGGCGGCGGTGTCGGCTACCAGGCCGGGGGCCCATCGCACTCGGGCGGTGCGGTCCTCGCGGATGAGCGCGGCCGCTGCGATCGGCCTCTTGGCCAGCGCCCCGCCGCACAGAGTCCACCAAGCCTAGGTTATGCCCCACCACCCGCTCCGGCGGCCTGTCCGTCTCCACCAATGACCAGACCCCCCAATCAACCTGACCGGCCAAAGCGGGGAACCTCATATTGCATCAAGCAGTGTATGGTGCAGGAGTTGGAGTTGTGCGGGTGCGCCGTCACTCAGGTCTCTTCCAGTGCCAGATTGCAAAGATCGATTCCCAGCTTGAGGTGGCCGCGAGTTCGATCATCCATATCTTTGGACAAATGGCTTGGTGCAATGGCGACAAGGTGGGCTGTTGCCTCTTCTGGCAACTTTTCTTGTGCGCAAGCAAGTAGGAGTTCGGGGAGTAGCCGGGTGAAGTCGAAGTCGACACCCTCTAGCTCCTGCAGGAAGTCAACGCAGTCGCTGCCTCTCTGGCCCCACCAAGCTTCATGAGGCTCGCACCATCGAAGGATTGAAGCATGTATCAGCCAATCGAAGTATGACCTCAGGACTCTTCGGAGATCGAACTGGTTCCAATGTGGTGCTCCGCGCGGTCTTGCTTGGATGCGTGCTGCTTGCATAGCGGCTCCCACTGCGCAGAGAGTCTCGCGGCTTCCTAGTGATTGCCCGAAGTACGAGTGGGGTTCAAGTCTTGGATTGATGCTACCTAGGAGAGTGCATCCAGCCTGAGGAACTGATTCGAGTTCTTCTATCCGCTTGGCCAATTCGGGGATGTCCAAACCTCGATGCTGTGCTGCTCGATAGGTGTCTCTTTCTACAGCTAGGGGTGACCAATTGGGGATATAGGTTAACCACAGCGCCAATAATCGCTTGTTTCCTTCGGAATCTGTGAAGGTATTCCGGATGCTCGCCCAAATTCGTTCATCTTCGGGGTGTGCATGTACGACTAGGCCTCTAAAGCTCGCACCGGGCCACTTCTGCCGGCCAGCGAGAAACATCCGTTGGCACGAAAGTCCCGTTCGGGAGCCGAGAGCAAGAATCAGAGCACTCGGAACATCCCTGTTGGAGGGGATGGCAATTTGTTCGAGTCCTTCCTCGGTGGTGTAGCCGATCCAGACGGCTTGTTCATCTACGAAATCATGTTCTGAGAGTGCTACGCGCAAATTTTCCCACTCTTGGTCAAGAAAGAGCGCGCGTTCTTGCTGTTCGTAAATGACAATTGACGCATTATCGGCAACGCGATCCAAGGTGCCTTGAACTAGGTCTCGCATCTTGTCTTCGCGGTTGCGCTTTGGGAAGTCAGAGAACTCGGCAAGTCGTTTTGAAATCAATTCTCCAGGGGCTTCCTTAACGAGCGGTGCCGGTTCAAAGAAGACCGTTTCCTCAACAGAACGCACTGTTGGCGGCGCTGGTCGTGTGCCGGTAGGCCCAAGGAGGCTGATGGCTTGATCCTGGTCTTGTGTTGATTTGTAGGCCTCCCAGATGGTCGTATTGCGACGAGCATCGAAGATGTCAGGCACAACGAGGTCCGGTTCGGGCAATACCATTGCAGACATCGCCCGCGGGTTGATCCTGACTAGTCGCGCCCGGCGTGGGTCTTTGCATAGCACACACTCACCATCGTCTGGCTCTGCGCTCTCAAATCCAACCAGACTTAGCCACGGATCTTCAATGGAATTTGATTGTCCGGACTCCGGGGGGATGCTGGTAGCACCAGGGAGTTTTCTGGAAATCAGCTGTTCAATCCTGACTGTTGGTGCCCCCAACGCGGAGAAAGCGCTCAGGAGCCGCTCCGCGAAACCGCCGCTGTCACTAACGGAGACGAGTCCGAGCATTGGGCTGTCAGGTGATGTGTGAAGGAGGCTTCTTTGTAGCCCTAGGGCATTTGATGGGTACCGATCCAAAGGGAGCACGGTTCCAACGCGCGCTGATGAGCCGGCAGTAGCGGCGCGATGACGGTCTGCCGCTACCTGGAGTTCGCTGACGAGAGGCATGAGTGTGCCTATATCCATCACCAGAGTCGTGGGTGCATCGCCGCTTAAGGCTTCATAGAGCCAGGTGGCTAGTGCCGGTGCAGCCCTCATGTCTTGAAAGGCGTCTGCTAGCCGGATGAATGAAGCGGTGTGCTTTCCAGACGGGAGCACATAGTGGTAGCTATCAGGCAGCCAAAGCGCTTGGCCCCATCTGAGGAACGCTTCCATTTCCGCCGCGCGGGCGCGTGCAAGCAGGACTTGATCGAGACTTCCCGTTCCAGACGCAGTGGAACTCCAGACAATTGACGGCTTGCTCCCGACCTCAAAAGGGATGACGCCCAATTTCGCGTTAGAACCCATGTCGCCGAGTAGTTGTTGAAGGGCATCAGCAGTCTGATCCGCTGGTGGCCAATCCTGATTCTCAGGACCCCAACGCGCCAGCACCCATTCAACTCTTCCTACAACATCTAGAGGTACATCTCGCAGATAACCGGCAACGGTCTCTACCCCAGCCGTTCGGTGGGCAATGTCAAGAAAGGCCAAGCCTCCCCCGGTGCTGTGGGCGCGCAACATTCGATCAGACTGGAAGGGCAGGCGCGCATAAGCATCGCGAGTGTCTTGCATCTGCCGTGTAGCTTGCTATGCAGCAGCGGGTTGGGCGCGCCTCAGTTTGGGTGAGGGAGACGCCTCTTGTCGAACGGCATCGAGGGTGAAATGAATCACAGTCCCGCTCATGCCCTTGGCGGAGAATTCTTGGGGACTCCACTCGCCATCCCTACCTCGTCTACCAAGGTGCATGGCTCGATCAGGGGCGAATGATGAAATCACGTTCATAGTTCCATTCCAATGCGTGACGTGCCGGAAGATGGTGTTGAGGCCGTGGCCTCCCTGGGCTCCGACAACTCTTCGGTTCCCGTAAACAGAGCGGAGGAGATCGGTGACAACATCCATGGCGATTTCTGAATCTGCTTTGTCCTCATTGCAAATGCAATTGGAATACTGACCGCGGTCGGCTAGTGCTTCGAGCTTCGCCCTCACTGAGCCTACGATGCCGACACCGTTGTCAATAACGACAATCTGGAGTCGGTTGTGGCTGTGTTCCCCGCCCCCTGAGGTTGCGCTTACTATGGCAATTGCTCTATCGGATTTTGCCCATCGATGTACGTTGTCCACTAACTCAAACAGGCATTGGTCCGCGTGGCTGTCGAAGTGGTCTCGTTCTGAATTGCCGGCAGCAACGCCCAGACCGTCGATCCAGTAATAGCGCCTACCGGCAGGGTCCGGGGTTGGGGGTTGACGAAGAGGGGATTCAAGTTCGGAGACGACTCGCATCCGATCTGACGTCTCAAAGTCGTACTGCTCAAGTGCGAGCGTCTGAGGAACAGCAGGAAGCCCAAGAGCCAGCGGCACTGGGACGTTCTCATCTTCAATTGCCATCGCAATGTCCCGTCGGTCAGCGGCGAACACCAGGCCGGAGCGAGCGAGCCGACGTCTGATCAACAGTGAACCAGGAAGAATGATCTTGGGCGGGGGCTCCGGAGCGCTCAGAACCCACAGACTCAGGGCAAGGTCTTCCGGCTGGATTGTTGCTGTCTCGACGAGACCCCTGAGATCAAGAGGCTGCGAGGCCTCTGCGGGTACCGGAAGCTTGCTTTGGCCTATCAAAATAGGTCTGCCCTCTTGTGAAGGTTACAGGTTCAGTTTGGCACCCTACCGTTGACCCCATAGGGATGCTAGCTGAATTCTTGTCGGCAGGGACAGGGGGATTCGGCTCCACCGGCATCAGCTTTAGTATCCCCCGCCGAACGATGAGCAGCCCGTAACCGTACCGCGACCTGCGCGCCGCGTGTTTCGAGGTCCTGACTCTGAACGCTGTCTGCCGCTGCCAGAAGCGCTGCTGGCCTGTGTCGGAGCCGCTGCTGTGCGAGCGGGAGTCGCATCTCAGGTTCGTACAGCGCCGGTCTGAGAAAACGGTGGCCGAGTGCCGGCGGCCGTCAACAGCGCCGGTCCGCTCCGCCCTTAAGCGAGATCCCCTTGCCAGAGTCGGTGGGCGAATTCGGTGGCCGGCAGGATGTCGATGTCGTCGTCTGTGGGGGGGTATGACGGTCTTGCGGGTGCCGGGGTGCTCCTCGGCCAGAGTGCGGAGGCCTTTGAGGTGTTTACTGGTGGCTTTGGCGGTCGCCTTGGCTTCGATGGCCAGTCGCATGTCTCCGATGACGAATTCGACCAGGATGCTGCTCGGGAGCCGCCAGTAGGCCAGTCGCTCGTTTAGGTCGCGTTAAGGGACGAAGGCGGACAGCTCGTGGAAGACCCAGTTCTCGAATGCCTTGCCGTAGCTGTCGGAGCCGCAGTGATCATAGGCACTCCCTTGGGTAACCAACACTTCCGCGGCGCCACCCTACCCAGGCAGGATCCCTTCTCCCTGAACTTCTCCCTTCCCAAGACTTCACTTCCCAACGTGCCTTGGGAGTATTCGAGCCAACCGGTCGGTATGGTCACTTCATGGCTCATCGTTCGATTGAACAGGTGGGGGCTGATCCCCGGCACTGCGAGCATGGGTGAACTCCACCGGTGGTCGCGACAGATCGGCCATGATGGCCGGTTGTAAGAGTCAGCGACCGACCGGTGGAGGGCTTCAGCATGGCACGGCGTGTTTGCTCGAAGGAGACGACCTGTGGGCCATATTCCAAGAAATCGGCGAGGAGGATCCCAACTTGGCCTTCCCCTAATGGGGGTAGGCCAGTGATCATTGGGGATGAGTGGATCGTCATAGCCGCAGTTGGGGGACGGTGGTAGCCGGGTTCTGAGCCGATGAGACTGCGCAGGTCAGCCCAGTAGATGTCGCCTCGCGTCAATCCCACTCCCATTCGTCCTCGAGGGCTCTCTTTTGGGCAGAGTCCAAACCAGGATCTAGGGAGGTGTCGTGTTCGGCGGCAAATTCGTTGAGACTGTTGGTGATCTCTTCGTCACTCAAGTTCAGCCACTGAGGGCCATTCATGTCAGCTTGTCCACTTTTACCCGCAGCTTCGACTAGGTCTTGAAGGGCCTCAACAACCAGAGCGGAGTAGGACTTCTCCTGCTGGCAGGCCAGCGAGTCGACTTGCTTATGGAGCGAGTCGGGAATCGTGACGGTCACCTCCACAGCGTCAGCCTACTGAGGCAGGCAGAAGGCCCCCACAGCGCGTTCTACAGTGGTGATGTGACCCCGGAAGAAGAGCACGCCTTCTACAGCAATCCCACGAACTTGACTCCTCGGGGACCAGGAAGGCGGCGCAAGCAGCGACTGGCGGAACTGGTGCAGGTGCAGTTTCCCCCTGATGTGCTCGAACAGGTGAGGACTGCTGCCGAAGCCGAAAACCGCTCAGGGTCCTCTTGGATTCGCAAAGCGGTCAGCCGCGAGCTCTTGGCGCTTAGATCCTGGCCGACTAGTTCAAAACACCTCATATGAGTTGGAAGCACGCAACGCACTTCGAGAAAGCCGATTGGATCCGTGCTGATCTCTGCGGCTAGTAGAGCCTGAGATTCGGCTATCGTTGCCTGGGTACGCTCTAGGTAGGCCTCTCGCTACTGGCGAAGCTCCTAGTAGCAGACTTCAGAAGGTGGGGTGGCGCTGAAACCAGTTCCACCCCACTTGGCTATCTCAGAAGGTTGCTGTAGCCGTACCCGCTTTCACAGCCGTGTTGGTTGATCAGATGTCCCGGAAGATGAGGCCGGGGTGTTCCTCCAGGGCGGCTTCGATTACGCAGGGGCGGCGGCAACGCTGCCGGTCACCTCCTCCGCGTGGCAAAGCTCCGTCTCATCGGCCCCGACCTCTTGAAGCTGTACGAGCAGCTGATGTCGACTCGTTCTATGTTCAGGTAGCCGGCGGGGACGGCGACTCCGCTTTCCGGTTGCGGCGGCGGATCCACCAGAGCAGCGCGCCGACCGCCGCGCTGATAGGGAAGAAGGGCAGCAGTACTCCGACCACGATCAGGATCACGCTGAACTCGGCCACGACGCCAGTGCCAACGTCGAAGACTAAGTGGCCGAATCCGGGCAGGGTGTCGTCGGTGTCCACCTGCACCTATGCCGTCTTCCAGGGCAACCGCCTTCTACCTACCGACAAATCCGCTACCCATAGACTGCGGTATGACAGTGTTCATCTAACAGGCACCCGGCAGCCCCAAAGGAGCGCAGCATTGCGACCCGTCCAGCTAAAGCTTCCCAACGCCGAAGGCTCCGGGAATCCCTTTGCCCAGGCTTGCGTACAGCTAGGGGTCTCTCAACAAGAATTAGCGACCCTCCTCAATACGTCACACTATGCAATAGCAAGATGGGAACGTGGGGATATTGCAGCACCGAAGGATATATTGGAACGAATATCCTCTCTTCTCTCGCCAGAAGCGAACAATGGATCGGATTTGGAAGCACTCTCGCAATCCACTGACTTCCAATCAACAAACATACGGAGCGACAGAACTAAGTTTATTCCGAATTCAGACCACCAACTCACACTGCTATCTGAACCCCGGAAGTCTCTTCTGTCTGAACTTTGGGACGGGGAAATGTGGTTGGATAGTCAAGATGACTTGACCAATATACTCCTTGACCGCGATAAACCAGCCCCTACCTCAGACAACCCTCTATCTGACGAAATAATTTCGGCAGGTAAGAACACCTATACCTACGATGCTCATACCTATCACACGAAAGTGCCTCCTCAGGGCATAGCCAATGTCATTCAACAATACCTTCCACATGGAGGCATTGTATTGGATCCGTTTGCCGGAAGCGGTATGACTGGAGTGGCCGCCCGTTACCTTGGCTACGACGTGGTACTCAATGAAATTTCACCGGCAGCTTCATTTATTTCCCACAATTTCATAGGTTCTATTGACTCAGACACATTCACAAGTTCGGTATCGCAACTAATCGAGTCTCTTGAGGAGGTTCGAAAACTACTCTGCTTTACAGATTGTAGAGAGTGTGGGAAGGAGGTAGAGTATCTTCATGTAGTATGGTCTTATGTGTTGGAATGTAACCATTGTGGTGGAGATTTCCTTCTCTGGGAACATTGTCGAGAATACGGTGAAAACCTTCGGCAACACAAGCTACTGCGAAAATTTCCTTGTCCACATTGCAAAGCGGAAGTTAACAAATCCCAACTAGCTCGTGTAAGCAGTGAGCCAGTCTTCGTCATCTATAGATGTTGTAGTAAGCAGACTGTCCAGCATCCGCTTAATGACAATGATCTACAGCGAATCCAAAGGGCGGGCGACCTGCTTTCCGAGGATACAGAGTTTATTCCAAAACACGACCTCCCTGACGGCGCCAATCTCAACCAACCAAGGCGCCATGGGCTGGATTCTATTCACAAATTTTATACCGACCGCAATTTATTCATATGTTCTCTGATATGGCATCAAATTAGACGCGTTGACGATCCCATTGTGGCATCGTATCTCGGATTCACATTTACTTCTCTTTACAAGAGAGTAACTCGCCTTTCTGAGTACCGTTTTTGGGGCGGTAGCAGCAATACTGCGAACTTCAATGTTCCACATATCTTTAATGAATCTAATGTCTTCCTGACCTTTGAACGCAAGGCCAAGAGCATCGCTGATCATTTGCTATCAACAGCTATCCATTACAGAGGCCGTCGCGTCATACGCACAGGAAGTGCAACGGACCTAAATTTCCTGCCAGACAATTCTATCGATTTTATTTTCACTGACCCGCCATTTGGTGCCAATATCAATTACAGCGAAATGAACCTATTATGGGAGGCATGGCTCGGATCTTTCACTGCAACCGATGCGGAGGCGATAGTTAGCAAGCACCAAGGGAAATCGGTTGAGGATTACCAAGGATTGATCACAAAGAGCCTTAGTGAATCCTTTAGAGTTCTTCGACCCAATCACTGGATGGTTCTCGTTTTTATGAATTCCTCGGATAAGATTTGGAATGCCTTGCGAGAAGCGATAGAAGCATCAGGCTTTTCCATCGAAAAATTGTCCATATTCGACAAACAACATGGGACATTCAAACAATTTGTAAGTGAGAATACCTCTGGGGCGGATTTGATGATTCATTGCAAGAAGCGGGTTGCCGATGTGAGCCCACAGAACAGATACATATCCAGCAAGGCGGAAGTCGAGTGTGTCACATCATTTTGTCAACAAATCGGGAGTGATATCCCTCTTTTGCCCTACTTGCATGTCGATCGATCTTCGGAAGTAGACTACAGGACATTGTTTAGCAAGTATGTTGCGCAATCAATCCGACATTGCACTTCTATAGTTGAATTCCCTGAATTTCGACGCTTAGCTTCAAAGGCACTCAAACATTATGTCTACCCTTAGGTCTCTCTCTACTCAACAGGAAAATGACCTCAAGCTGCTGCTTGCAGGGAAAGTGGCAAGTATGATGGGGCGCAAGTTTGAAGAAGGGGATTGGACTGATGTCTATTGTAGTGTCAAAAATATTCCTGACTTTGGCTGGAGCAATCTTAATATCGATATTAACTGGCAAGGCCTTGGAATTGAATTCAAGATGCTGAAGGTACCTGTAAAGGAAGACGAAACGATTCTGAAATTCTGCAGCACCACTCAAATGCACCCGTCGTTGACTCGCTCAATTCGTATTGAAGACAACCATCTTGACCCTAATGTCGTAATGGAGAATGTGCTATCCCAGTATGGGCGATTAATCGAGACTCATACAGAAAACGTTCGTTCGGAAGATCCAGATGGCCGTGCTGACATGCGTTTCGGCTGGTTGCTTTGGGAAGACAATCTAAGGGAATTCTTATACTTCGAACAACCGATGACTAAACCGATACCTTCCAATTACTACGCTGAATGGCACGAGACGCCGGCAAAGGGCAGTAGGAAGGCGAGCAGAAGCTTGTGGATCTTTGATGCTGGAACCAAGAAAAAACGCTATTCAGTGACCACTAGTGCGGGTATCAAGATCCAGGGATACTTTGACGTTCCTGGATCCGATGATCCTAATCTGGTCTATTTTTGTGTCCAAAATGAGGTTGTAGATGATGAAACGATAGTCCTATGGACGGCGTCATCGACGGCCAAACACTTGGAATCCCTGTTGGGTTCGTTGGACAGGGATGTAATTGCCAATGCCATAAGCAGTGTTGCACAATCTGGGACACAGTCCGACCCCGCATCCTTGTTTGACCATACGGCAGCTATTCCGATTCCCATTACGAGGCGTGCCTACGAACTCCTTTCGGAAAGATGGGACGCTGTTAGCGACGAGGACCATATTCGACTTCTTATCGAGGCCCTTTAGCTGATCTCAGACTGACGGAAGTTGTTCGCGGTGAGGGTCTTTCGTGAGAAGAAGATCCTGTAGGGGAGAGGTAGCGACTGGGCGAAATCCGGCACCGGTTGGTGGTACGTCGTTAGTTGAGGCCATATCAACGACGCAGGTCGTCGCGGAGGGATGCAACCACGGCGACGAGGTCGTTGATGGTGCCATCTCGGGCAGCTCGTCGAATGGTGTAGCCGAGACGGGCGTTGTCGGCAATGTCTTCCTTGGCATGCTTTACTGCAGCGTCAATGTCGAGACCTCGATCTAGGGGAGCGTTGCTCGGCAGGCAGGGCATCTCCTTGCTCGTTTTGGCTGGTTGACTGTGTTGAGAAGGCGATTGAGGCGCTGGTGGGGGAGTCAGTGTGTTCCCGGCTTTGCGAAAGCGGACTTCGGGGCGACGTTTGATGAGGAGTGATTGGCCGAAATCGGTTTGTACCCACTGCCAAGCGAAGTCTTTACGGGGCGACCAGAACAGGTCGGCGTCCAATTCCTTCACTGGCCCAAGACCTTCTACGGCGAGTTGATGGTCGTCAGTCACTAAGGCGTCTGCCTGGGTCTGTGGCGCAGTCCAGGTGAGGGTGTCGGGGTATTGGTGGTTGTCAACTTTGTGGCCTTGGGAGATGGCGGTGAGTCGGCCAGCCTCGCTCAGCAGATAGGGGCTGTCGAGAGGTTCCTCTGGGGGCTGTGAGGCGGCATCACAGGCGCCGAGTAGTGCACCGGCCATGGTGGCGATGGTGTCAGTGTCGCTACCAATGGCGTTCGCAGCGGCCGAGATCCCTTCCAAGGGGCCGGGACTTAGCGCGGCCAGGGCTGAGGCGGCAACTGTGGTGAGGATGCCGCTGCCTTGTTGGCGTTTGTCGGTGAGTCCGAGGGAGTCGGAGACCGCTCTGTAGGCTTCGGTGAGAGATGACTTGGTGTTTACGGCAGCTGCGGCGTGGTGGATAGTGTCGCAGAGTTCGACAACGGTGGCTTGCCATTCTTCTTGGAAATGTTTGCCGGTTTCTCGCTCCCAGAGTCCGATCCACACAGTGCTGAGGTTCTGATGGTTCTGGATGAGCGAGAGGGCATTGCCCAGGTTTGCGGCGGTCTCAGCGCACTCGTCTAGGTTGGGGGCGATGCCGGTCCTGATGCAATGGGCTAGGACCGAGGCGTGGAAGCAGGCTCCCACGATGGCCCGGGGGTGTCCGTGAGTGCAGACGCTGTCAGTAATCACGTCGATCAGATAGCCGCCGTCAAGGTCGGGTGATGCCCACACATGAGGCTGGATCCTCATAGCGGCGCCGTTACCGCCAGCATCGCACCAGCCGCGGAAGGTGTTGGCGTACCACAGGGCACCGGACCCGGAAAGGTTCTTGGCTGCAGCTTTGGAGGCTCGCCCTCCTCCGAGGCCGTAAGACGGCCAAACGGGGAGCTCAATGCGAGCAAGAGTCTCCACGTCGAAGCCATGGTTGCCAATCGACCGGCTCACCGCCATTCGAAGCTGGGTGTCGTCGGACCAGCATCCGGCGGGCAACTCCACGTTCACCCCTCCTTTCCCGCCGACCCGCCGAGTCCANTTCATGAGCCGGTCGAGCGGAGCCCCGTGAGTCCTGCGTTTGAGGCCTTTCTCGTCTGTCAGCTCGCTGATGAATCCCAGCGCATCCCCGTAGGCCGCCCACAGCATGGAATTCCGGGTTCGATCAGCCCGGTCGTCATCGGAACAATTAGAGGGGTAGAAGAGTTCTGCCTGTGTTTGGGAAGGTTCGCTCGTCATTGTCATCGGAAGGCCTCCGGTCTTGGAATGATACGGGGGTCGTGGGGGAGTTCGCTGCGGAGGTTGAAGAGGGTGCCAGCCACAGTGTCATGAGTGGCATCATCACTCACGGTAATCGTATGAAGGTGGTCAAGGGAGAGTGCGAATGGGTAGAGAATCTCTGCCTGGGGATCCGTGGTTTGCTTCCGCCGTTGAGCCCTGCGAGTGGAGACGCTTCCCTGGTAGCCCCATGGGACGACTGGAGCGAACATTTGATTGAAACCCCGAAGCTCCGCGCTTCGGTGTACGACTGGGTAGGCATTATTGGTTGTACAGAAAACCACGCCAGGATCGCCCAATATTTCTGGACCGAACTCAAGGATCACCCACTCTTCGTGTGGATGTTCGCGTTGAGAGAACTGAAAGAA
>JGI24792J26632_1000981_pt1 | contig 18073 bp, 29 predicted proteins | sample MesohylBB_FD_26632 | JGI IMG/M metagenome (IMG submission 26632)
CACGACTTCGCTAATATAAAGCGGCTCAGAAAATATAACTCAGAGAAAGAACTTACCGAAATTATAGATATGTTCAAGTAATTCTAAAATCTACTATATCTTTCATTTCTGTGCTACAATAGTATTGATAATCAATGCAGTTTATTCTTCTGAATGCGTCCGCCTCAGCGAAGTTCAGAAATATATATATTTGGAATTATATAGGAGAATTCTATTTATGAAAAAGAAATCCAATCTTATATTTACACTGATCACTTTTGTCCTGCTCACATTTGTGCCAAACATTTTTGCACAAAATGCATCACCACAATATGTCGTTCGGGTAATCTATTTTATACCGAATGATCTTCAACCGAAGCCTGACATAGACAATATATTAGATACAGAAATAAAAGAAGCGCAACAATTCTATGCGGACCAGATGGAAGTACACGGCTTTGAAAGGAAGACATTTAGATTTGAAGCTAATGCAAATGGTAATGTTTTGGTGCATCATCTTAGGGGTGAATTTAATGATCTATATTACCAGAATAGGTCAATTGGTTCATCTATAGTATGGGATGAAGTTGGCAAGCATTTTGATACAGCAAATAATATATATGTTTTAGTATTAGAAAGCAAGAATCATTACCTTGACGGCACTAATCCCAAAAGTGGCGAAAATATTATATTAGGTCGGGGAGGTGGAGATAGCCGTAGTGGAACGGTGTTGTTGCCTGCCGTTGATCTTCATGCAACTATACACGAACTAGGACATGCCTTTGGATTGCAACATGATAGTCGTGTTCATGCCAAACGGATTTACACAGCACTATCACCAGCAAGAGATTGGATGATTTCATCGTTTTGTGTTGCTGAATGGTTAGATGTCCATAGATATTTTAACCCGACACAAAAGTCTTTCAATCAAAACACAAGTGTGCAAATGCTTACACCAGTTCTTGATTCACCACCACATGCTATACGACTACAGTTTGAGGTATCTGACCCTGATGGACTTTACCAGGCACATTTATTTAAACCGTTTGGTGATGCAACCATAATTGGTTGTAAGCGGTTAGATGATAAAACAACTACTATTGTAGAATTTGTAACAACTGACTTAATTGGTGGTAATTCCGTAACAATAATAGTCATGGATAAAAACGGGAACTTTATATGGAACACATTTCCCATTGATATAACTAATTTACTAGCACAAGCCGATAGTATTACTATACCAGATCCAAATTTAGCATCGGCATTGCGAGAAGCAATTGGATTATCCCCAGGTGCTGCCATCACCCAAATAGATATGTTAAAGTTGACAAATTTTGTTGTCCCTGAACGTCAAATAACTGATCTTACAGGTCTTGAACATGCAATACGTCTGCGTAGATTTGTATTACAACCTAATCAAATCCATGATATAACTCCAATTTCAAAGATGAAAGAGTTAACGCAATTAAGTATAAGAAATAATAATATCAGTAATATTCATCCAGTTTCAGAATTAGCATATCTAGAAGATCTTATTATTAGAGAGAATAATATTGTCGATATAACTCCGATTACATCATTGAGTGAGCTAACATATTTGGTCATTGTGGATAATCCTGTTAGTGATATAACACCTATTTCATTTTTGACAAACTTACAAAACTTAGAACTTGACAACGTTCGGGTTAGTGATATAAGTCCGGTCAGATGGGAAAAGTTGGTTAATCTTGAACACATACGAATTCACAAAAGTCCACTCAGTGATATAACCCCTTTATCATCTTTGACAAATATTAAAAGCATAAGTATGCAAGAAAATAATATTGTCAAAATCCCAGCATTTTTAGAATTACAAGGTTTACAAGGTTTATCAATTGTTCAGAATAAAATTACCGACATAACCCCAATCGCAACACTAAAGAATCTTACTAGTTTAGATCTCAGACTAAATCAAATTAGTAACATAAGACCTATTTCACAAATAACAAACTTAAAATCACTTGAACTGTCTAAAAACCAAATTATACATATAAAACCTGTTGCAGAACTAAATAACTTACAAAGTTTAGGACTTGCTGAAAATCAAATTAGGGATATAAGTGCACTTTCAGGGCTAACAAATTTACAATGGTTAGGTCTTGTTGAGAATCAAATTGTGGATCTGAACCCACTTACAGGATTAAATAAATTAGAAATGTTAGCACTTGCGAATAATCAAATTAGCGATGTTAGTCCACTGATAGGACTCATAAACCTTAGATTTTTAAGTCTTGTGAACAACCCAATTAAGAACAGCAAGCCTCTGCTTACTCTATTGAGAAGTAATCCCCATGCTAAGATATATCTTACGAATAATTATAACAAGCCTTTACCTGTAAACCTATCACGTTTCCGTGCAGAACGCACTGATGAAGGTGTTGTCCTCAAATGGACAACTGAGTCGGAACTGAACAATGCAGGTTTTTATCTATACCGGAGTGAAACAAAAAATGGAGATTTCAAACTCGTCAGCACGACAATGATACAAGGGGCAGGCACCACAGGAAAACGTAACGAGTATACATGGACAGATTCCACTGCTAAACCGAATACTGTCTACTATTATCGGATAGAAGATGTATCTTATACGGGGGATCACACTCAATTGGCAACCGTTCGACTGAGAGGATCTGTGTCGGCGAAAGGTAAAGTTAGTATCGCATGGGCGGATTTGAAAATGTCACAGTAAGCGGTCTATTCCAATCTACTAAATACGATGTCCAAAGCTCTATTTTAGTGTTGTATAAGACGGGGTATACAACGCTGTTTTCGGCTTCAAAATGGTGCGATTAGAAGGTGGCAGGTGAAGGAGTTATTATTCTACATAATTAGTAGTCTTGGGATTAAAAACTCTGGGTAGCAATAACGGATTGATCGGGGATTTTTCTTATATTTATTAGGACTTTTTCTCGTCTGGCACTACCATCAGCATTTCTAAAACCTTTTTGAAATGAGCTACCACATTGTTCTAATGATACAAGATCAAAACAAGCAAAATGAATTTCTGATAAAGTAAATTCTGTTTTTCGAACTCTGGACATTGCACCTCTATTTATCCTGTTTTCTTCATACTTACTAATACCACCTTTTAGTTCATCATGCCATTTTTTGAAAGTTCCTTCTTCATCGTTATACTTTACCTCACCAATTGCAAGGATCAATCCGTAGTAGCCATAATCGCATATTGTGTTCATGATAGCTTCTGAATCGTTTGCGATAACCTTATGACTTGTAGTATTGGCTGTATGTGTCTTAAAATCCCAAGAGATTTTAGAAAAAGCGTCAAATTCTGTGTTTCCATATTTCTTGCCGGGCATATCAAGTATGCCTTCAAAATTTGATTGACATAAGAATTCAAAATAAAAGCCTTGCCATTCCATCTGTCTCCAGTTTCTTGAACCGCCTTCCTTCATTTCAAGAATAGCGTTTCTGCCATCCCATCTTCTTGGTAAATTGTGAGTAGCAATCTGTAATGTTTTAATAATATCGATTATCTTATGGTTTAACATACTTATGTGTCTGTTGAAAACATTTCCGAGACAGATTCCTCCTTCTCTGATGGAAAGACTAAATACTGATCTGTTTCAATACGGTGTTGAGCAAGTTGACAATACTCAGGAACAATCTCAAAACCTATGTATTTACGATTTTTCATCTTACTCACGACCGCAACTTGTCCAGAGCCTAAAAAAGGATCAAGAACAACATCACCTTTTTGGCTGGAATAATCAAGGATTTTTACAATAAGTTTAGCAGGCAATTTGGTTGGTGTTTTCTTTGCACCACTCCAATATTCTCGATTGATTTCCCATACATCTTCCTTGTCTCTATAATGTGCAGACCCACCATTTTCTGTTCTATCATCCTGATTAAACCGAGAATAAGGATAAAAAGTTCGCAACTTGTCGTTTTTGCAAACATATAGGCAATGATAATGAGAGGTTACATACTTCCGTTTCGTATGAACACCGAATTGGTATTTCCAAATTAGGTGGTTTACTGTTGTCAACTTACATTGATCAACCGCTATCAAAAGGTCTTTCAGATGATTCCAGCCTGAGAAAATATACATGCTTCCAGATTCTTTCAGCACCCTTGTTGCAGCCGAAAGCCAGTCAAGTGTGAAAGTAAGATAGTTGTTTGAGTCTATTTCATTATAACCTTCTAACACATGATTTTCATTCCGATTATAGTTCTGTCGATTAGCTTTGAAATCAATAGCAAAGGGTGGGTCTGTAATAACAAGATCAACACATCCATCTGGCATTTTGGACATCAAATCAATACAGTTACCTTGTTTTATGGTGTTAATATACGAATTCATATCATGTTCTCCCTGACAAACTTTTCAAAAATGCTGTCAACATTGCGATAGTAGACGGTGTTAAAGTGTGGGATTATGTTCATAGTTCAGCATCCCTTATTAGGTAATCTATACTTGCTTGTGTTATTTGCCATTCTCCGCGATATTCTATAGTAGGATTGACCTGATAATACTCTGTAAACCCATGTGTGTCACGCCAAGACATCCCAGCGCGGCGATCAGCGGCGGCTTGTTGCACTTGTTCGGGTGTTAGTTTCTTTGTGCGTCCCATGTCATACTCTTTTTGTTGATATGTGTCTGATACATTCTACCATAGCATATATATTTTTGGCAACATATCATTTTCATGGTTCAAGTCTAAAAGCGTGAACACATCATTAGCTACTGGAGCCTGGATCAAGGGAATATTTATACTGCGTTGTCCAGCAGAACTGAAAAAAGTACTAAAGATTTTTTGACGAAAACGATATATAGTAAGTAGCGAGAAATAGGGTTTGTGCTCCAACAAAGTGCATCTTCTTCAAAACAGTTATTTATCTTAGATAGTGAAAAATCAATGACATCTCGGACGTTGATTTTAGAATACCGGCATTCTTTTAGCGTGCCAAAAGGAAAAACAAATGTTTCAATTAAAGTTCAAGACAATCTTGATTACAGCGGTAATCGCTATTCTATTGCTTATTGGTATCCCAAGTAGTGAGGCTGCTTCTATTACATCGCTGTCTGCATCTGTCCCTGATGATTGGGGTGATGGTGCCAACGTCAGTGCGCATTTATCGACAGATGAAGACATACACTTTATAGACTGGCACATAAACAATAACTATGTAATGACCAGTATACATGGTGCGGGCGTAACCTTTGTGAATGTTGACCTTGGTTCGTTCACGGGTAACTCAAAGGCGAAAACTATGCCATCAGGGCAGTCGTGCAATTTGTGGAATTCTCTGATGAAGAAGCGAACCACACTTTCAGCGTGTACAAACCTGTCGTGGATGACGGTTGGAGTCATGGTGTGAATGGTGCCGCCTTCCTCTATAGTATTACCTATGATGGCAGCAGTCTCAACATGTCTGGTCACATTTTAGGGTATAACCCAACCAAGCAAGATCGGGATGTGACTGGCAAATTTAGGCTCACCGTGAAGAAAAATGGTGATCAACAAGGGCAACCTGTTGTAGAGACAGCACCACCAGATGTTCTTGAGCAAGATGAATCTTATGGTGCGTCCGGCAGTCCCTCAAAATTTATAGGGATGATAAAGGACGGTGACGATTGGACAGGTGATGGGTACGTCCGCATCTTTGTGGGTGTGGCGACTTGGAACGCAGTAGGTTCAGCAAGTTTTGATAAAAAAGACAATTGATACATTCTGCTATGGAGGGGGACGTGCATCCCCTTCCATAACCAAAGGAGCACACAATGCGTTTACTTACAGCATGTTTTTTCAGTTTTTTTCTATTTCTTTTTGTTTCAATAGATGCGAATGCCAAAATCCTTTTCAGTTCGGAGGTGCCAGGTTTTCAGATAACGACACCTACGGATGGATTTTACATGATGGACGATGATGGTAGCAACGTCACGCTGTTGACCAATCACGCGTGGGCGTGGCACCCCAGATGGTCACCGGATGGTAAATTCATTGTGTATAATGTAAGCGGGGCTCTCTATCTGATGGATGCTGATGGCGGTGATATGCGACAGATCACCGCACCGCCTGCAGCGTATGATAGTTATCCTGCCTTTTCACCGGATGGTAAATACATTGTGTTTAGTAGGCGTGTGGCTGACACAACCAACCGCAGTCTCAATGTCCTAAACCTAAAAACGGGTAAGATCAAAGTGGTTGCTAAGGTAGCCGCTGTTGGTCCTGATTGGTCGCCTGATGGGAAATATATCATATTTGGCAGTCCCATTCATGCCAATGGAATGGGTAGTGGTATCTCGCGAGTAAATGCAGATGGCAGGAATCTACGTGAACTGCTTCCATCAAAACTGCATGGGAACTCTATTTTGAGCCTATCGCGTCCCAGGTGGTCACCAGATAGTCGAAAGATCGTGTATGCACAAATGAAATATCACTGGCGGCAAATTGACCACAACGTTGAGGCACTCATACGGGAGGAGTTCCGGTATATCATCTGTGACAAGAATGGCAAAACACTTCAGCAATTACGGATACCGAAAAACTTTCTACCAGGCGGTATTGACTGGATGGATGACGGTGAATCTATTGTGTTCGGCGCGATGAAGTATCCGATAAACGAACAACCACCACTACGAGAACAATACCCTATTATGCATATCTATAAATACCATATCGATACAGGTACGTTGACCCAATTGACCGATACGGAACAAGATGATGATTCGGTAGATTGGATCAGTGATGATGTGCTTTCTGTTTCACCCAAAGGTAAGATGCAAATACAATGGGGTGCAATAAAACAGCTGATTCAGAAGACACTACGTTGATTCTGAGCGTTCTATCTGTTTGTAAAGTGGGCGAGTTGCCTCACCCCGATAATCATTCTACTCTGATAAACTTTCTTTTCCCTTTTCATATTCTTTAAAATATTTTATCAAAGTGCGATAACTCACTCTGAACGCTATTGAAATATCGTAGACACTCTTTTTTTCATAATATCTGGCGTGATGGATGGCTGCCCAGGTTTGTGATGAAATTCTTTTCCCTTTACTGTTGACTTGTGTGGCGTATTCATTTCGTTTTTCCTTACAGTATGTGGGTTCTTTGTTGAATATTTCTGCGATCAGATATGGCAAGTTCATGCGTACAGCATATTCGGAGATACCGGCGTGTTCAGCGATTTTTTTGTATGGCAGTGTGTACCATGCGTCATCTGGTATGTTTGGATTGTTAAACCATATTTTCAACTTTTCACGAGCGGGTGTTTTTTCTTTATTCATTTACCAATCAGTGACGGTTGTCCGTCTCTGTCCTTATTTTCCGTGTTGATGTACCACTTATTGGTACCTATACTTTAGCCATTTTAGCGTTAAAACACAAACAAGGTTTTGAACCGTGTAGATTATACAGTGATGGTTGCCTGCCGCTGTTTATATAAGTTATCTGTTTCCGGTAAGCAAATCACTTAGACCAAGATCAACGAACTTTTGCCGTATCTTTTGATCACTGCGTGTGTCAATACCGATGAAAGTGTGTCCTGTATCGTTGTTCCATTTTTCTATTTCTCGGAGTTGTGAGATGAATTCCTTTTCGGTATTGCATTCGGAGAGAATTACATTGCCTTCAACATAAGCGACAATTTTGTATTCAAATGGGTTTGCCCATTGTCCGTAGGAGCGTGCGTCCTGTGATGTATCTATTTGCGCGAACCTTTTTTTGTGTTACACGCACCGGTGTCAAAAGCATACCGGTTGCCGTTCATCATAAATCCTAAGGGACGGTTTCCCGTCCCTATCCTTGGTTGGCTGCGACTCAGAGCAAGTCACCAAATGATGACTTGAAAACAAGAGGTTTCTATCCTTATTGGATTAGGCTGCGATCTGTTCCGTAGTCATATCAATCATGTATTTGTATTCTTTGACATTTAAGGTTTTGATAAATAGCGTAATAGGTGTTACGTTGTTTTCATTATCGTAAGCGTCAATCCAGTCAGCGAGTGCTTCGGATGCACGTAGCACTGCATAGACTTCATCTGCTTCAAAGAGTGTGATCTGTTCCATTTCAACACAGATTTCATAAGTTGGGAACATTCTTTGAACTGCGAGTGCGATTGGGCATGCTTGGCAGCTGCCGCCGGTTCCCTTTTCAATGTCATCGGCTGTTACGTGTTCTTGCATGCCGTGTAGTGTGTTAGAATCAAGATACATTGTGTTATCAGGGAGAGTCGCCTTTCCCTGTCCTTTTCACTTGAGTTTACAGGCATCGGTAATAGTTTCTAATGCCTGTAGTGCTTGTCGGTATTTCTGTTCAAACGTTGCGATTTCTTCATCGTTATCCCATTCGTTTGCGAACTGATAATCCAGTTCCAACCCTGTGAAGAAACTGATAGCATTTTCAGCATTTTCAACGAGTGTGGTTGTAGGTGTTTGTAAGACCTTGACCTGTGCTGCGTCAGTTTCAATACCGAGTAGTTCAATAGAGGTTGTAATCTCTTCAACGAGCCGTTCTTCTGTATAGCCCGTGAGTTTGCTTGTTTCAATGATGATGGTCATATAACACTGTCCTTTATTTTGTCTGTTGTTCAATCCATTCTAAAATGGAAGTTTCGGTAAGTTCCCAAGTATCTGGGAGTTGTGCGACTATCTCCCATTTGAATTGTTGATAATATCGTAATGAGAGATTGGTATCTGCTGTTACATCTAATAGCAGTCCTAAAGCGAGTTGAGAGGGTCCGCTGCCACCATAGTCCCAGTTGAAACCGTTTGGACTATGATTTACCAGTTTTTGACTGGTTGCTGCGGATAGCACCTTCACCTTTTCATTTTCAGCATCCACAACCTTGACAATGAAACCGCCATTTGCATTGCGTCCATCTGTGCGAGTGCCTCTAAATACTTTCATTTGTTTCCTTTCGCATAAAATCCTTGACACGATGTGTCCTGTTAGATTATGCTTTTTAGACCTAATTTGGTTTGGTGGAGAGAGCAGAACCCTTCTGTCTCTCTCCCCGCCTACTCACCCGTTGCGAGTAGGCATACGCAAGCGAGGTGTTGAACCCCGCCAGAGCGCACCGTATGCGTTGCGTTAGCAGATAAGTTTCCGCTTAATGTCAGCAATAAAGGCGTGAATGTTGTGGTTGCGACGGTAGACTTTTCGGAATAGGTTGAGCAATGCCAATCCATTCTGTGTGCAACCTGCTAAAAACATGCCTTCCTTTATTTCGCCCTTTTCAAATCGCTGAATATATCGGTTGAGATTGTCAACAATGATTTTCAAGCGTTCCACTTTCCGTTTATTCATAGAGTCACCTTTGTGTAAAATCTAAAGACAAGGGATATTCTCCCTTTTCAATCTACCCGGTGCAGATTGAGATACGCAATCGGGGAATTGAACCCCGATAGACGCACCAGCGTTGCGTTATTCGTTGTGAACGATTTCATTGCTTTTGGCGAACTCAATAAACAGGAAAGAACGTATTTTGCGAGAGAGTGTAAACACACCATCTTCACGTTTACCAGTTATTTCCCAGACACGTTTTCTTTTGTATTGTGCCTCGTTTTTGAGGTAAACTTTATCGCCAACTTTGAATGCTTTCATAATAAATCAGGGACGTGTTGCCACGTCCCTGTCCTCTGTGGTTATTCGTCCTCATCTTCGTGGTCAATGTCATAGAGAACGGATTCAACATCCAGTGTGTCCCCTGCTTCCAGAGCAGTTATGAGCGCGTCATTTTCATCTGCGATTGAACAATCTATGGCAGGTAAGTTGAATGTATCTCGGATTGAAATCAAGTGTCCAACGATCCTGCCAAAGATGCGTTGAGAGGCTTCATTGCATTCTGCATCGTATCTCATTGTGTAATCTCCTTTTTAGTATTCACTTGCCAACATCACCGTCATGATGCGGTAAGCGTTGAGTAAATCGTTTTCATCTTCTCCCCAGTCGCTATCAAGGTCAAACTCACACCTTGAATCTGGATAATAATCAATCTTCCAAAAGATTTTGGGTTGCCCTTCAATCTGAACAGCACCGAAGTCATGTTCTTTGTGAGGGTCATTACCAGCGTTGAAGTCGGAGAAGGTTTTGATGGTTTGAATAACTTTATCCAGAACGTTTTTCGGTAATCCAGCCACACCTTGTGTGAGTTGGACTTTTCCGTTTGTCTGTGGTCTACTCAGCACAGCCTGACGGAACGTGTCGTTAATTTTCTGCATGTGGGTCATGGTTATATAGGGACGTTCACACGTCCCTATCCTCTATACAAAAGTCAGAGAGAGTTCGGTCGGTGTTTCGTAGGTGAACCCGATTATCCCTTTCTTTTTCAATCTGTTGATGTCGCGTTTTTTCTGCAAATCATACTGGATACAATCCGAATGCGAATATACACCGCTGTCTGTTTCCTTTTTCGCAAGACTTACCTTTGTGATTTTGGAATCAGCAAACTGTAGGAATGCTGGTAAGCGACTGTTATCAGCAAATATCGCATAACCGCTACAACTGAAATCCGGTTGAAACTTCCGTTGTTGTTTCATAACTAAACAAGGGACGGTTGCCCGTCCTTATCCTTTATTGTGAATCGTTCATTTCATCAACTAATAAAGCCAACTCAGCGAACACTGGTATAAACTCAGGATTGAGTATCGTGACATCGTTGTTAGCAAGTTTCACATCAATTGTGCTATCGTCCGCGATCTTCGCCGTGACACCGTCCATTTATTGAGTTTCCTTACCAGTTCTTTGGCATGTAACATCTTTATTGCTACCATAAAACAAAGGGACGGTTGCCCGTCCCTTTCCTTATAGTTATTTACCGAATTCGTGAACAGTTTCAGCAAACAGGTCTTCGTATTCCCGTAGGAGTGCGTCAAACTCGGTTTCATCTTTGTCGGTTAGTTTCTGGATAAACAACTCCATTTCAGCGGTAATTTCTGCTAACCTACTCATACGGTTCTGTAGGTCTTTCTGTCGGTTAGTCAAATCCTTGATGTCAAGTAAATAGTTGTGATATTCATTACCTTCAAGGTTTTTGATGATGAGTGTGAAAGTGCCAACATCACCGTCATTGTCGTATGCGTCAATCCATTTCCCAAGCCGTTCGGAGATGAGCAGTGCTGCGTGTTCTGTGCCATGCGTGTGGATGACTGCTTCACTGCCATTGACATTTATCTCATAGAAACGAAACAATTCTGACAGCACGTTTGCGACAACACAATGCTGACAATCACCCTGCAGGCTATCATCTATATGCTGACGGGTTACGCGCCGTTCCATGCCGTCCAGTTTGTCAAAATCTACTAAGTTGTAGTTGCCAATGTCGTAGTCAATGCCTATAAACAGGGGTTGGTCAGGGAGTGTATCATCACGATTGATATAAATCACACCTTCATTGACCTGTTCACCCTTTTCAAAGCGTGTCACCCAATCTTTGAGTTGTTCCGTGAAAGGTAAGACATAATCTAACCTTTTATTTTCTTGGTAGAAATCTACCTGTTCACCTTCAACGCATACGACAAAAGGTAAGTGTTCGGTCATTTCTGCCAGCACATTTGTAATAGGACATTCACCGCAGTAGTCTTGGCAGATATTAGAAGCAGATTTGAGAATTGCTCCGTGATAGGCTTTCTTGATATGTGTGTGAGAAAGCAATCCGTATAATTTTTCTAAACTTGACGGATTGAAACCATCATTATATTCTGAGATACCTACCCACAGCCGTTCATCTTCAATCTCATCATTGTCATTGCGTTGATGGTAGACTTTAATTGTGAATGGTGCGACCTTTTCACCGTTGAAGTATTTGCGTACCCAATCTTCAAGCATGGTTGCTGTGTAAAGTCGTGCTACACGTTTACCTATTTCCTTTTCGTAGACGGTGATGTCTTCATCAATGAAACAGAAGTAAGCGGCATACCGGGAACCGTGATTTCGCGCTGTTAGGAAGTCGGTGATCGCGTTGACAATCGGATTGTCATTGTCCGTATCGCCAGCGTGTAAAATGTGGGTTTGTGTTAGGGGAATACGTTGTCCCTCTTGAAATAACAATAACATGATACACCTCATAAAATAAAAGGGGACAGTGACCTGTCCCCGATTGTATTAGCGTGACTTTCTATATTTGCGTAGCCGACTTTGTAGATACTCACGCCTTTGTTGCCATTCTCTATGTTCCGTGTAACGTCCTATCATCAATCCTGTTAGGATTAGGAGAACGGACACTATCAACACCGTGATTAACATGGGTCTGATACCTCCTCAAGTTCAGCAAGGGATGCTTCATAAGCCTCTGTAGCGAGAAACATCGCCACCCCGAAACTTGTGAGTTGTCTGGCACCAAACTCACCCGATTGCCAACCACCATGACCGATGTATTTGACGATATAGGTATCATCACTTGTAGGTTCTAACACCTTACCGCTTGATGTGCTGCCGTCATCAAAAGTGACGACAACACTCTCATTGACACTAAATTTTTCCATTGTTCCTTTCCCATGTTGTGTGGTAGAATACCACTGGCTATATTTCATAGTTAGGCAGGGGTCTGCCCCCTTGCCTTTTCAATCTACCCTATGTAGATTGAGATACGCAATCGGGGAATTGAACCCCGATAGACGCACCAGCGTTGCGTTGCTAACCTAAATCTACGACCTTGTTGACTGCGGGATAAAGTAATGCTTCAAGTAACCGCTCATCCCGTAAATCAAAGTCGGATTGTCTTTCCAGATGGTTATGCCAATACCACCGATTAAACTTCTGACAATATGCCAAGCCCATCCTTTTCAACTCGGCAGATAATTCCCGCAGCCATTCACCTGTGACATGTTCTTGTCTAATGACATAGATATGAAAGGTTTTCGGGTCGGTGATTTCTTTATGTTCAGATTTGAATACTTCAAAATCTGCTATTAAATCCTCAAAGGATTCCAGCATTTTTGACATGAGTATCTCCCAATAAAGTATAGAGATGCGACACCCGCCCCTGTTCTGTTTAGTGTCTGACGCGGATTATACTGTCGTTGTCGCGCTTAATTTGATTTGTCTGTTCTAACCGTTTTAATACCTTGTTCAGTGTATCGGTATCATCCATACGGAGTTTTTGATATAAGTCACGATATTCAACTTCATCGTCATGGTTAGGAATGATTGCGAAAATCACCTTTTCCATGAATAATCTATTATGTGCCTCTGGTATGCAAGCGATGAAGTTATTTGCTGCTTGGACACACCGTCCTAAAACGCGCTCGGCTTCTTCTTGTTCTATTGTCCGAAGTTTCAACTGATTTTCAGTCATAACATGCGGTATAAGACCATTATGAAACTCAATGGCTTCTCTGCTAAGCTGCGTCAAGAGATGTAATGCATCAGCGAAATTCACGATTTTACACTCCTTTGCGATTGAAAAAATGCTCAGATTGCGTTCTAACGCATTCTTTGATAGGAATAGGATATTATACTACAGGGATTTGTAGACGTTTACCTTTTCCATATCTGGTATCACGTTGTTCAGATTCAAGAGTTATACCTGTATAGTGATTGACCAAAATTAGTTATCAAGTTATACTAATAACGGTTCTTTTCATGGTTTGTGGGAGTCTGTTACCTCCCACTTTCCTACCAACCTGTTCGGTAGGAGATACGCAGACAGGGAATTGAACCCTGTCAAGCATACCAATGCTGCGTTAGAATTTCGGTTGTGGAATCACATGTAAGATGTCGTGAACACCTTCATCAACAAACCATAAGATTAAGCCTGTGTATGCTAAAAACTCACAGCATTCTATAGTTGCCTGCCTTTGACTATTATCCAGTGTGTGCATACAATAAGCGAAACCGATACCTGTGTCTAATGCTTCGGTAAAGAAACCTACGATTTTATCTAACATAATGCACCTCTGTCAAAACCTTCTATGTTATAGCTGCATTGTAGTTCCGCAGAAGTGATTCCCTTTTCCCTGAGTTCTTCAAGGAGAGTCAACTTTTCACCTGCATCGGTTTTGACATAATCAATCTGTCCCTTTTCATTCACTCGGCACACCCAAAACGCTGTATCTTTATCGGTGAATTCTACCCGTAGATGTGCTTCGTAAGGTATTGCTTCATGTGCTAAAAACTTCGGGATTATCTCGTGTTCTACAAACCGAAGGTCGTGATAGTCAACCCATTTGGTGAAATCTTTTGGGTTCGTCCAATGCCCCCATTCAATGACACCATTAGGAAGATTGTTTAGCCGTTGTTTTGATAGCCATAAGGTGCTAACCCGCTCGTATCCTTTATCCAAAACAACTTCAAGGATACCTTCAGTAAGAACACCTAACATCACAACCTTGCCGAATGGTGTTATATCGTTCAACTGCGGGATTTGGTCGGTGCAAGGTGTAATAACACCGTTATCGTAGTTGATTGTAGTCGTGTGTTCCGCTGTTTCTGCGTCATCTTCCAATATGTCTACATCCATACTGCAGTCATAAATGCAAGAGATGAAACCTTGTTCATTATCGGGTGTGATAACCCGTTTTCCTAATAACATTGTGATACTCCGTATAAAAAGTGTAGGTGCAACCCGTAGATTGCACCTCTATGATTATTCCGTGTTGTCTATTTCCTCAACGAATATTAATCTACCACACCGATAATACTTCAGATTTACCTGCTTGCCTGTGAGTTCGGATTTACAAGTATCACAGACACGCGTGACAAAAGTGAGGTTTTCCTTTTCGTTGTAGATATGATGTTGTTTCGCTTCGGTACTAAGACATCCTTTGACAATACAATCGTGTGCCATATCTGTATCCTTACCCTTTTCCACAAATCTGGTATCCCAATTCATACTCAATATAACCTTTGGTAAGAATGCTATATGTGTATGGTAGGTCACCTTCACTGTAGCTGCCGCGTGATTCATTTAGGAAATGTTCAGCAGTCTCTTTTGAGAAAGAGAGTTCCTCTAACAAAAATGGCAGTTTATCCGCGGCATCTTCCAACGCGCTGATGACATCTTGTGGTGTCAAGGTATCGCGCCAAGTCGGTAAGGTGAATAAATCACCGCTATCCGCATAACCCGAATGGTCTTCGGTTTTGTGCAGCGTTTCAACCAGCGTTATCTTTTCCTGTTTCCGTTTGCGATACGGCACATAAACATAAGGTTGAATCAGAAGTGTGGTCAGGTTCACCTTTTCACCCGCATCACATGCCTTCATAAACGCTTTTGCGTCCGCTGACATCTGACTATACTTCCACACCGCAGGGAATTGTTGAAAACTGCGTTCGGTGCATATTATTTCATGTTTACACCCTGTCTGCCGTTTCCAAGCCTCTGCCATAGCACCACCCGCATAGCCATCTCTAAAATCAGGGTCATCTATTTTTCTACCATAATAATCCACGCGTGATGCCCTTCCCTTTTCAATGTCATCTACGGTGATGTGTAACTCGGTCGGTTCAGAGACAAGTGAAAGCAAGCCGAAGATTTGTAAAACTTCAGCACAATCACAATCTTCCTCAGCCCAGCGACTATTACCGATGTAGGATTTGTAATCCTGTGGCAGTTTTTTACGCCATTCATCTGATAACCATAAACCGCCATGACGTGCCGTAGAACAGAAGAATAACCCTTTTCCTTCATCAGGGAATGCCGTGACCTGTTGTGGATTGCCCCACGGTGTGCGCGTGTAGCACAGAATATCAGCGAAGGTTGCAGCACCTTCAGGTTCAACCGCATTCGCTTTGAAACGTCTGACCACCGATTTATAGTCTTTGGAAAAGTAGCGATACCCGCCACCTTCTAATTTCTGTGCTTTGCCAAGCCGTAGCAATTCCGTTACCACTTGCATGGACGGATATTCAATCTTCCAACTTCTGCTGCCTCTTTGGACAGCAGTGTATTGTTCAAACATAACTGGATACTCCTTATATTGTGTGGTATAATAACCACCGTTCAGTATGTATTTCATAGTTTCCGCGGGGAGATGTTGTATATCTTCCCGCTCCATCCTGCCCACTGCAGAATGATACGCCTATACGGGATTGCACCGTAAACCTGCTTTATCAGGTAGCGTAGAATAGGCAGATAACCGAAATTACCTGCCTACCTTTTCACTAAAATCCGTCTATAGAATGACTAAAACGCAATTCAATCTCAATGATTGTGGTTGCCTTCGGTTCGTTTTCAGAAGGTCGTAATTCAATCAAGTTTGTGTAGACGTTCCCATCAGTGTCTGTCAGTGATTCAATCCTTCCCGTTATGCTGACAGCTGCTTTCCACACTTCCGTGTGTCCATCAGCAAATAGCACATCCGCACATGCTTGGTCTGGAATAGCATGATAGGTCAACCTTTTCCACGCGACTTTTCCACCTTCATTGATTTCAAGGTCTTGAGCCGATAGAAAATCGTCCAGTTCCGCTTGTCCTTGTTCGGTCACGTTCGCATACACCGTTTGTAGCCATTCGGGATTTATTTTCTCTGGGAGTATCCTTACAGTTTGTTTTGCCATCGTTGCACCTCTGCTTTGAAGTTGTAGGGAAGGTTGCCCTTCCCTAACCGTGTTAGACATGTTCCACACAAGACACATGAAAATCCATCGTTTCCATTGTCATGGTTTCCGTGTCAAAATAATCCACATCTACAACATCATCGTAGACATCGCTGATGACACCCGTAACACTCCAACCACCATCATGTGCTACCACTGCGTCCCCGTTGTGAAAAGTTTCTGTTCCCGATTCTTCTCTCTCTTTTGCATCCAGATAGTCTTGGTAATTCGGGTGTTCCGCTTCACAAGCAGGACAACAGGATAACCACTTTTCAAAGTCATCTTCCGTAGGGTTGATTGTAGGTTGTGTCCACCCACAAAACCGACATCTAAAAAATAAGAATGACATGATTTTTCCTCTGTGGTAAAATACCACTAAGTAGATAAGATTAAGCGGTGTTTATATAGCAGGACACCGCTTTTTCTATTCACACCATTTGTGAACAGAAATATGAAAGGGGAGACTTTCACTCCCCTGTAGGTTTTCCCTATTCCATTGGACTGATTACAGCCCCTGCATGACGACTTGAGGGAAGTTTACCGCCTTCTGAACCTGTTCTGGTGTCCCCTGTAAGTATCTCGCAAGTCGTTGCATCTTACGCATGGCTTTGTTGAATGCTACACCGACGCGACCTTCACTGAGATTAATAATCTTGCCAATTTCCGCATTGGTCATTTCCTTCGGGATACCGCTGCGTCTTTCAATAATAAACCGCTCTCTCTTGGACAAGTGAGATAAGAAGTATTCTAAATCTACTTGTATATTCACTCGCTCATACCCCATTTCAGAAATGTTGTCAGGGATTAAGTCAAGATAAGAGGTTTCTGTATCCGTTTCCGTATCAAGCGATAACAAGTCATCAATGAACTGTTGTGCATGTTGTAACCGCTTGACCTCATCTGTGCTAAAACCTGTCATCTTGGATAATGCCTTAATCGTTACACACCCTTTGTCAACAAAGAGCCGAACCTCTGCTTGACGCAGTTTGCGAACACGACTCCGTTTCATCTCTGGAACGTTTATCGTCCTTTTCTGGAACTGCGACCGCAGTATTGCTTTACTCACTTTGAACTTGGCATACGTAGAAAGTCTACACGGATGATTGACCTTACAGGTATCAATCGCTTTCAGAAAACCTATAACGGCATCACCAAGAAAATCTTCAGCCAGCATATCTCTGGGTTTGAAACTGAAACACATCTTAATCAGAAATGGCATGTAGCATTCTACAAGCCGATCGCGTGCATACTGACTACCTTGTTTTGCTTGGATTATCAACTGGTTCTCTTCATCCCATTCTAAACGTGGATAATCTGCTCTCAAATTGATAGACACTTTTTACTCCATCAGCATATTCATTGCCAGAATACTAACAATCGGTTATACTGTAACCTTGTAGAAATACAATGATTGTGGGAGATTGCTCTCTCCCACTTTCCTACCAACCTATTTGATAGGAAATACGCAGTCAAGGAATTGAACCTTGAATCACGCCGCTGTGCTGCGTCTGGAGTAATGTTCTAACCTTCCATATCGTAAGCCACTCATGGGTAGC
>JGI24792J26632_1001055_pt1 | contig 17283 bp, 16 predicted proteins | sample MesohylBB_FD_26632 | JGI IMG/M metagenome (IMG submission 26632)
CCCGCCGACATCCTCATGAGCTGCCCGTACGGATGGAAATGGAGAGGTCTGATGGACGATCATGTCGACCAGTCGCTGGACGCGCTCGGCGCCGCTGTCAGGCAACTGCGCGAGGATCCGAACAACAAGGCCGATGCCGGATCGTTCGACGCCCAGTTTCAGAGGCTCGAACTCACGCTCGGCCAACTAGTCGAACTCGTATGGCACCTGTCCGAAGTGATAGGGACGCGTCTCGACGACATCGAGGCGCGTCTCACGGCCGGCGGTCTCTAGCCCGACGATGCCTGATCCCGAGCCGTTCGCCGGCCTGCAGCCCGACGAGCCCCCCATCGACGCGGAGTCGTGGCCGAAGGCCGGCAGGCGCTGGCCGGCTGGGGGTTCCTGACGGCGACCTCGGAGGTCCGGCGGGTCAGGACTGGGCGAGGTCGTAGGCCAGCTCCTCGGCGAGGACGCGGACCATGTGCTGCACGGCTATCTCGTTGCGCCCCAGGACCATGGCCTCGTGCTGGCCGTTGCGCACGCCGTCGCCGCAGGAGGGCAGCATCGCGAAGTCCTCGTCACGCACGGCGGAGTGGACCCGCTCGTACACCGACTGGTAGCGGAGCCGGTCCTCGTCGCTGTTGGCGGCGGTGCGGTACATGAAGCCGTGGCGCACGACGCACCGTGTGGGCGCGCCCGCGGGGAGGATGTCGAGGACCTCCACGCCGAAGGGGCTGTTGGCGAGCATCAGGGCCGGGTACACCCAGTAGATGATGCCCATGTTGTCGCGCGGATCCCACGAGCCGCTGGGGTCGTCGCGCAGCGCGGTGATGGCGTTGAAGGGCAGCCCGAGGCGGAAATGGCGGCCGAAGGCGTCGAAGACCATGGTGTTGGCGACCGTGTTCATCCCGATCGTGCTGTTGCCGTGCACGTACGGGAAGTGGTATCCCTCCGCGAAGGCCTCCAGCGCGCCCTTCCAGTTGACGCCGGACTCGAACTCCTGTGCCGTCAGATAGCCGTAGTCGCCGTAGCTCCACTGTGCGAGCTCGTCGTCGAACGGGCCGAGATGCGCCGCCACGTCGATCTCCGCGCCGGCGGTGAGACAGGCCCACACGAAGCCGTGGCGCTCCTCGGACGGCAGCTCCACCAGCCCGTGCTCGGCGCGGTCGACGCCGTCGAAGCCCTCCGCGCCGGGAATGGCGACCAGCCGGCCCGCCGGGTCGTACACCCAGCCGTGGTAGGGGCAGGTGAACACGCTGGCGTTGCCGCACCCCTCGGCGGGCCGGGCGCCGCGGTGGCGGCAGTAGTTCAACAGCACACGGGCCGCCCCGGACCGGTCCCGGGTCGCCAGCAGCGACGCACCGAGCACCGAGCGCACCGCGAAGTCGTCGGGCTCGGCGATCTGCGCGCTGGGCACTATGGCCAGCGGGGTCGAGCGCAGCAGCGCCAACTCCGACTCGAGGTTCGCCGGGTCGCGGTAGTACTCCAGGGGCACGGGCAGCACCGAGCCGGCCATCTCCGTCGTCTCGCGCAGCACCAAGTCGAGCGCTCGGCGTGTCAGGGTCTCGTCCAATCCGGTCGTCACCGCACCTCCTGCCGGTCCGGCCCGCCCGATGCGCCCGGGCTGCATTCGTGGCGAGACCGCGGACCGGCGCAACCATACCTTTCTTTGGCGCCGCGAGCGCATCGGTGGCCGCGGCCCGGTGGGCAAAACCCCAGTCGTGGGGGTTAAGGACCGCGCCAGCGGCAAGGTGGCCGCTGAGCCGGCGACGGACACCTCCAGCGCCACGTTGACCGGCATCGTCTCGGACACGACCCAGCCGGGATCGACGGTGTTCACCGACGGCGACCGGAGCTATGACCCGCTCAAGGAGATGGGCTACCTGCACGCCAAGGTCATGCACTCCGTCGGCGAGTACGTCCGCGGTCCCGTGTCCACCAACGGGATCGAGAACTTCTGGAGCGGGTTGAAGCGCACCTACATCGGCACGTACCACTGGTGGTCGGACGAGCACCTGCACCGCTACGTCGACGAGCACGCCTTCCGCTACAACCAGCGCAGCCGACACGTCACCGACCGGATGCGAGACGCCGCCCAAGCCATGAACGGCCGGCGGCTCCCGTGGCGGGAACTGGTCGGCGCATGATGGCTAACCCGCCCTCGGGTTGCACGATGCTAGGCTGGCCGTATGGACAGAATCAGAAGGTAGCCTGATGGCAGAAGCCGTGCGCAGCGTCGAGGACCGGCTCGGCAGCGTTGAGCGTCGAGTCAGTTCCATTGATCAGCGCCTGGAGCGCGTCGAAGGCAAGCAAGACGCGATGCAGACAAGCATCACCAGCATTCTCGCGTTCCAGCAAGCCCACAGCGAACGAGTCACCTGCATCATGCAGCGCTTCGACGACTTGGAGAAGCTGATCCGTGAGAGTCTCAACGGCCATGGCTCCTGATCCTGAGCCGTTCGCCGGTCTGCCACTTGACGAGCCCCTCATCGACGACGAGACGTGGGACAGGGCCGGCAAGGCGCTGGCAGCAGCGGAGGGGGACGCCCCGTCGGGTGGTGAGATCCCGTGAGCGACCAGGAACCTCCCGATCTCGAGGACCTCTGGCCCCCTGGGTTCCGCCGTGACGATCGCATCGTGGTCCCGCTGGGACTATTCGAGGCGTTGCCTGGCGAGGACCCTCACTTCGCGATGCTGCTCGCCATCTGCAACAACACCGCCATAATCGCCGAACGCCTCGGCCGCCTCGTCGAGCAACTCGACGACTCCTAGTACCCGACGGAGCGCAGCGCCTGGTCCTCAGCGACGGCTAAACACGTAAGTAATCACCCTTTCTTTCTCTACCGCTCGAGGGCGCTCGCGGCGCCTGCGGCCGGGAACCTGCCCCCGGCCGGCATGGCCGCGGCACCCGCGGGGACCATCACCGCATGCCCTCGGGTGTGATGGCGACGTCGGCATGGCCGCGGCACCCGAGGGGACTATCGTCGTGGCATGGAAGACCGGAACTGGGGGTTCCGCACCCGGGCCCTGCACGCGGGCAGCCAGCCCGATCCCACCACCGGGGCCAGGGCCGTGCCCATCTACCAGTCGACGAGCTTCGTGTTCGAGGACACCGCCGATGCCGCCGACCTCTTCGCGCTCCAGAAGTACGGCACGATCTACACCCGGATCTCCAACCCGACGAACGCCGCCTTCGAGGAGCGCATGGCCAGCCTCGAGGGGGGCATCGGGGCGGTGGCCGCCGCCAGCGGTCAGGCCGCCGAGTTCCTCACCGTCACCGCTCTGGCCTCCGCCGGCGACCACGTCGTCGCCGCGGCCGGCCTCTACGGCGGCACCTACACGCTGCTGGATGTGACACTGCGACGCCTCGGGATCGACACGACGTTCGTGGACGGGACCGATCCCGACGCCTTCGCGGCGGCCGTGCGGCCCGACACGAAGCTGCTGTACACCGAGATCATCGCCAACCCCTCCGGCGCGGTCGCGGACCTGGCCGCCCTGGCCGACGTGGCCCAGGCCCACCGGCTGCCTCTGGCGGTCGACTCGACCTTCGCGACGCCGTACCTGTGCCGCCCCCTGGACTACGGCGCCGACATAGCCCTGCACTCGGCCACCAAGTTCCTGGGCGGCCACGGCACCTCCATCGGCGGCGTGATCGTGGAGGCCGGCCGCTTCGACTGGGGCTCGGGCCGCTTCCCGCACATGGTCGAGCGGATCCCGAGCTACAACGAGCTGCGCTGGTGGGACAACTTCGGCGAGTACGCCTTCTGCACGAAGGTCCGGGCCGAGCAGCTGCGCGACACCGGCGCCTGCCTCTCGCCGTTCAACGCCTTCCTGCTGCTGCAGGGGATCGAGACGCTGCCGTTGCGCATGGACGCCCACGTCGCCAACGCCCGGGCGGTGGCCGAATGGCTCGACGCCGACGACCGGGTGGCGTGGGTGCTCTGGGCCGGCCTGCCCGACCATCCCCAGCACCACCTCGCCCGCCGCTACCTGCCCAAGGGACCGGGCGCCATCTTCACTTTCGGGGTGGTGGGCGGGCGGGCCGCCGGCGCCCGTTTCATCGAGTCGCTGCAGATGGTGTCGCACCTGGCCAACGTGGGCGACGCCAAGACGCTCGTCATCCACCCGGCCTCCACCACCCACCAGCAGCTCTCCGACGCCGAACTGGAGGCGGGCGGCGTGTCGCCGGACATGGTGCGCATATCGGTCGGGCTGGAGGACGTCGACGACATCCTCTGGGACCTCGACCAGGCCCTGACCGCAGCAACGAAGGCGAGCGATGGCTGAGCATCCGCCCGCGAACTGGCAGCGAAACACCCCCTGCAGGGGGCTGCACGCTGCCAATTCTCGAAGGACGGCGAACCCCGCCGATGGCTGAGCATGAGCATCCGCCCGTGGAGGGGTGGACGCCGCCGACCGCTCGCGACCGCCGGCGCATCCTGGACCGATCCGAGACCGTCGCGGTCGTGGGGGCCTCGTCCAACCCGGCCCGGGCCAGCTACTTCGTGCTCACCTACCTGCTGTCGTCGTCCACCGACTTCGAGGTGTACCCGGTGAACCCCCGTGCCGCCGGCAGCGAGATCCTCGGCCGCCGGGTGTACGCGTCGCTCGCCGACCTTCCCGTCACCCCCGACATCGTCGACGTGTTCCGCCGCGCCGAGGATCTGCCCGCCGTGGCCGATGAGGCCATCGCGGTGGACGCTCCGGTGTTCTGGGCGCAGCTCGGCCTCTGGAGCCCGGAGGCCGCCCAGCGCTGCGCCGCGGCCGGGCTCGGCGTGGTGATGGACCGGTGCCTGAAGATCGAGCACGCCCGGTTCGCCGGCGGTCTGCACCTGGCCGGCTTCGACACCGGCGTCATCTCCGCGCGCCGCCGGCCCGCCGGGCCCTAGCGGAGCGCCGTCGGGATGGCTGGGGCGGTACGGGGGGCGCAACCCCGAGCTTGGAGGCCCTCCCGGGTGCCCCAGTCAGTCTCGCGACGGGCCGCTAGGGATCGCCGACGCCAGGCCGCCACCGCGACGAACAGGAGGCGCACATGACAACGCTCATCAAGGGAGGAACGGTCGTCAGCTCGACCGGCGCCGATCGGGCCGAGGTGCTCATCGACGGCGAGCGGATCGCCGCGGTGCTGCAGCCCGGCAGCGACATCGCGGCCGCGGCCGCCCGGGGCGCCGAGGTGGTCGACGCGTCGGGGCGGCTGGTGGTGCCCGGCGGTGTGGACGTCCACACCCACATGGAGATCCCGTTCGGCGGAACGTTCTCGTCGGACACCTTCGAGACGGGAACGAGGGCCGCGGCCTGGGGCGGCACCACCACCATCGTCGACTTCGCCACCCAGTATTACGGCGACAACGTCCGGGAGGCGCTCGACGCCCGCATGGCCTCCGCCGAGGGCAACTGTGCCATCGACTGGGGCCTGCACATGATCATCGGCGACGTGCACAACGACTCGCTCAAGGAGATGGACCTGCTGGTGAACGAGGGGATCACCAGCTTCAAGCTGTTCATGGCCTATCCGGGCGTGCTGTACGCCGACGACGCCCAGATCCTGCGAGCCATGCAGCAGGCCGCGGGCAACGGCGGGCTCATCATGATGCACGCCGAGAACGGCCTGGCCATCGACGTGCTCGCCGAGCAGGCCTTCGAGCGGGGAGAGACCAGCCCGGTCACCCACGGGTACGTGCGCCGCAAGGAGTTGGAGTCGGAGGCCACCCACCGGGCCATCCAGCTGGCCAGGGTGGGGGCAGCCCCGCTGTACATCGTGCACCTCTCCGCCTCCGAGGCCCTCGAGCAGGTGGCCATCGCGCGCGACTCCGGCATGAACGTGTTCGCCGAGACATGCCCGCAGTACCTGCACTTCAGCTTGGAGGAGCACCTGGACCGGCCCGGCTTCGAGGGGGCCGCCTACGTGTGCTCCACACCGATCCGGTCCCGGGCGGAGGGCCACCAGGACGATCTGTGGAAGGGCCTGCGCACCAACGACCTGGCCGTGGTGTCCACCGACCACTGCCCGTTCTGCATGAAGGAGCAGAAGGAGCTGGGCGTCGGCGACTTCCGGGCCATCCCCAACGGCATCGGCGGCGTCGAGCACCGCATGGACATGATCTACCAGGGCGTGGTGACCGGCGAGATAAGCCTGCCCCGCTGGGTCGAGCTGTGCGCCACCACCCCGGCCCGCATGATGGGCCTCTACCCCCGCAAGGGGGCCATCGCCCCCGGCTCCGACGCCGACATCGTCATCTACGACCCCGACAAGCNGTGGACCATCAGCGNCGACAACCACCACATGAACATGGACCACTCCGCCTACGAGGGGANCGCCGTGACCGGCCACGTCGACACCGTGTACTCGCGGGGCAGCAAGATCATCGACGGCGGCCAGTACCTGGGCCGGGCCGGAGACGGCGTCTACCTCAGGCGNGGCCTGTCCCAGTACCTGCAGTGACCGCACTCGCCACCCCATCCCCGGAATCAGGAGAAGCCAAGTGGAGACGATCAATCACTACGTGAACGGAACGACCCTGGAATGCCGATCGGGCCGGGCCCATCCGGTGTACAACCCCGCTACCGGCGAGCAGGCCGCCGAGGTCGGGCTGGCCGGCGTCGAGGAGGTCGACGCCGCGGTCGCCTCGTCGCGGGCCGCTTTCGAGGAGTGGCGTCACACGTCGCTGGCAGCCCGCACGAAGCTGATGCACTCCTTCCGCAACCTGGTGGAGGCCAACGCCGCCGAGATCGCCGAGCGATTGACGGCCGAGCACGGCAAGGTCCACGCCGACGCGCTGGGCGAGGTCGCCCGGGGCCTGGAGAACATCGAGTACGCCTGCGGGATCGCCGACCTGCTCAAGGGCAGCTTCAACTCCCAGGCGGCCACGGGAGTGGACGTGCACACGGTGCGCCAGCCGTTGGGGGTGGTGGCCGGCATCACGCCGTTCAACTTCCCTGCCATGGTGCCGCTGTGGATGATCCCCAACGCGGTGGCCTGCGGCAACACCTTCGTGCTCAAGCCGTCCGAGCGCGACCCGTCGGCGCCTCGATTCGTGGCCGAACTGTTCTTCGAGGCGGGGTTCCCGCCCGGTGTGCTCAACGTCGTCAACGGCGACAAGGTGGCGGTGGACCGGCTGCTGACCCACCCGGACATCGCCGCGGTCAGTTTCGTGGGCTCCACCCCCATCGCCCGCTACGTGCACGAGGCGGCCACCGCGAGCGGCAAGCGCGTGCAGGCCCTCGGCGGGGCCAAGAACCACATGGTGGTGCTGCCCGACGCCGACATCGACCTCGCCGCCGACTCGGCCGTGTCCGCGGCCTACGGCTCGGCCGGCGAGCGGTGCATGGCGGTGTCGGTGGTGGTCGCCGTCGGCGACTCGGCCGACCCGCTCGTGGACGCCATCAAGGTGCGGATGGACAAACTGCGCATCGGGCCCGGCGACGACCCCGACGCCGAGATGGGGCCGCTGATCACCCGAGAGCACCGCGACCGGGTGGCCGGCTACATCGGCGCCGGCGAGGCCGAGGGCGCAACCGTGGTGGTGGACGGACGCCACGCCGCTTTCGACGGCGACGGCTTCTTCCTCGGCGTGTCGCTGCTGGACCACGTCACCGCCGACATGTCGGTCTACCGCGACGAGATCTTCGGGCCGGTGCTGTGCGTGGTNCGTTCGGACTCCTACCGCGAGGCGGTCGACTTGATCGCGGGCAACCCGTGGGGCAACGGCGCCGCCATCTTCACCCGCGACGGCGGGGCGGCCCGCCAGTTCCAGCTCGACGCCGACGCGGGCATGGTCGGCATCAACGTCCCGATCCCGGTGCCGGTCGCCTACCACTCCTTCGGCGGCTGGAAGGGCTCGCTGTTCGGCGACATGCACATGTACGGACCCGAGGGAGTGCGATTCTTCACCAAGGCCAAGGCCATAACCACCCGCTGGCCCGACCCCGCCGACAGCACCGTCGACCTCGGCTTCCCGCGGAACCGCTAGACGGCGTTGTACTCCTCTCTCGGCCGGTGGTGCTACCGGCATCCTTGGCGGGTCCTGAGCGCGTGGCTGCTGATCCTGGTGATGGCAGCCGGGGCGGCAGCAAGCCTCGGCGCGGCCTACGGCGGCACGCCGGCCGCCCCCGACGCCGAGAGCAGCCGCGGCGCCGACATCCTCGACGAGCACTTCGGCCGCATCGGCGCGGTGATCAGCGGCCGGATCGTGTTCCGGGCCGATCAGGGCGTGGGCGACCCCGGCGTGCGATCGGCCGTGACCGGGCTGTTCGAGAGGGTCGAGGCCATCGAGGGCGTCACCGTCGGGTCGCCCTACGACCCCGACGGAGGCCACCGCATCGCGGCACAGGGCCCCGAGGCCGGCCTCATCGCCTACGCCGACATCGACACCGGAGCCGACACCGCCGCCAACGAGGCCTCAGACATCGGCGCCGAGATCAACCGCCTCATCGAGGTCAGCGGGCTGCGGGCGTCGGAGGGCATGCAGGTGGAGGTCGGCGGGGCCTGGCTGTCCGAGCGCGAGCCGCCCCAGTCCGAGGCCATCGGGCTCGCGTTCGCGGTGTTCGTGCTGATCCTTGCGGTGGGCTCGGTGGTGGCCATGGGTTTGACCGTCGCGTCGGCCCTGGCCGGTGTGGCTGTCGGGGCAGCCGCCATCGTCATGCTGAGCAACGTCGTGACCGTCCCCGAGTTCGCTCCGACCATCGGGCTCATGATCGGCATCGGCGTGGGCATCGACTACGCCCTGTTCATCATCACCCGCTACCGGGAGTGGATCAGCCGGGGCCTGACCGGCGAGGACGCCGCCGCGGCCGCGCTCGACTCGGCGGGCCGCGCCGTGATCTTCGCCGGGGCCACCGTGGTGGTGTCGCTGCTGGGCCTGCTGCTCATCGGCCTGCCCTTCGTGGCCGGGCTGGGCCTGGCTGCGGCCACCACCGTGGCCTTGGTGATGGCCGGGTCGGTCACGCTGCTGCCGGCCGCCCTCGGCCTTCTCGGCGACCGGATCACCACGACCCTGCTCCGGGGTGTGACGGCTTCCGCGCTGATAGGCGTCGGACTGCTCGGATTCGGCACCGGACTCAGGGCGCTGCTGGTGGGTTTTCTCGCCGCTGTCATCGTGCTGGCGGCCGGGGCGTTCAGATTCCCGGCCAACCCGCTGCGACGAGAGGTGCGGCGCCGCGACGCCAAGCCGCTGCGGGAGACCGGCTGGTACCGGCTCAGCCGGGTGGTCCAGTCCCGGCCCTGGCTGTTCGCCATCGGGGGCACAGTGGTGCTGCTGGTGCTGGCCGCGCCGGTGCTGAGCCTGCGCCTCGGTTTCTCCGACGAGGGCAACTTCGGGCAGGACACCACCACCCGCAAGGCCTACGACCTGATCTCCGAGGGCTTCGGACCGGGCGCNAACGGCCTGNTGATAGTGGCCGTGGAAGCGTCGCCGGGCCCCGACGACATCGANGCGCTCAGGAGCCTGTCGACGGCCCTTGGTGAGACCGAGGGCGTGGCCCTCGCCTCCCCGCCGATCGCGAACCTCACCGTGGACGCCTTCCTCATTCGCGTGCAGCCCGCCACCGGCCCGCAGGACGCGGCCACCGAGGACCTCGTGCACCGGCTGCGCGACGAGGTCATCCCGCAAGCCTTGGACGGCACCGGCCTCGAGGCTCTGGTGGCGGGGCAGGTGGCGTTCGACATCGACATCTCCGACTATCTGGCCGGGCGCATCCCGATCTTCTTCGCGGCCGTGCTGGGCGCCTCGTTCCTGCTGCTGATGGCGGTGTTCCGGTCGCTGGTGGTGCCNCTGAAGGCGGTGGTCATGAACATGCTGTCGATCGGGGCGGCCTACGGGGTGGCCGTGGCCGTGTTCCAGTGGGGATGGCTGGGCGGCGTCTTCGGGGTCGAGCCCGCCCCGATCGAGCCGTTCATCCCGATGATGCTGTTCGCCATCCTGTTCGGCCTGTCGATGGACTACGAGGTGTTCCTGCTGTCGCGCATGAAGGAGGAGTACGAGCGCACCGGCGACGCGGTGAACTCGGTGGCCGACGGCCTGGCCGCCACCGCCCGGGTCATCACCGCGGCCGCGGCCATCATGGTGGTGGTGTTCGGCAGCTTCGTGCTCGAGGACAACCGGGTGATCCGGCTCTTCGGCCTCGGCCTGGCCACCGCCATCGCCATAGACGCCACGGTGGTGAGAATGCTGATCGTGCCCTCCACAATGGAGCTGCTGGGCGCCCGCAACTGGTGGCTGCCCCGCTGGCTAGACCGCATCGTCCCCAACCTGCGAGTCGAGGGCGAGTTGGTCGAGGGCGAGTTGGTCGAGCGCAAGCCCTAGCCGTCCCGCTCTCCCCGGATCACGGCTCAGGTTGGGGCGCTTTGCCGGTCTCGCCGACGATCACCACGAGCCAGGCCGTCCCGCTCTCCCCGGATCACGGCTCCGGCTCAGGCACTCCGCCGGTCTCGCCGACGATCACCACGAGCCAGGCCGTCGCCAGCAGCAGCCCGATGCCCAGAGTTCCGGCCACCGACGGCACATAGACCGGCATGACCAGGCCGCGCAGCACCCGCCAGATGCTCTGCTCGCCCATCGCGGCGTCAGATCCGGGAGCGTCCGAGCATCAACCGAGGGTAGTGAGCCCGGTGACGAGAAGGCAGGCCGGCCGGCCGGACCGGACACCACCCAGATGCGAACCTCGCCGGAATCCGGCACTCATGACGACCAGGCCGGCCAGCCGGACCGGACACCACCCAGATGCGAACCTCGCCGGAATCCGGCACTCATGACGACCAGGCCAGCCAGCCGGTCACTCCCCGAAGCGGCGGGGCATCGTAGCCGGGTAGTCGACCTCCAGGATCTCGCCGAGAGCCCGGGCCGCGGGCGGGCTGAGCCGCCGGTAGAGGTCGGCCGCGAGGTTGAAGGCAGCCTTGCCGACCCAGTCCGGGGGCAGCAGCTCTTGGGGCATGTCCGCGGCTCGCAGGCGGATCCGGCGGAACTCGTGCACCATCATCGTGCGCATCGCGTAGGCGTCGAGCGGTGCCGCCGTGCCCAGGTCGTGACTCTGCCAGGGCTCGTATCGGACCAGGAACTCCCGGTACGCAGTCTCGGTGGCGTCGGTGCGGAACGCGTCCGCGAAGAAGCCGGCTTCCACGAGACCGTCCAGATCGTCGAGCTCGGCCCGCCCGATCGGCACCGACTCGGCCGGCTCCACGAGGTGCAGGAGTTCGCGGAGGCTCGGCACCGTCACCGACGGCGAGGCCAGCAGTCCCCGGCCCAGGGCCACGAACCCGTGCCAGCGCAGGTGCCGGGCGATCCTGTGGCGCTCCGGCGCCGGCATCGAAGCGGTGTCGAGCACGGCGAAGGTCCACGAGCCGTCCCAGCCGGACCTGTCGTCGGCGTAGATCCTGCGGTCGGCGTCGGTGGACTCCCGCACGGCCAGCGGGGTCAGCGAGTAGCGGCTGCGGCGACCGACCCGCTCGTTGGACACCCAGCCCTCGGACACCAGCCGGAACATCGAAGTGCGCACCAGGCGCTCGCTGAAGCCGAACGGAGTGGCCAGCTCGAACAGGCTGGAGAGCCACAGCGTCCTGGTGACCGGCAGCACGGAGTCGCCGAGCACGGTCACCAGCACCGACCGTGCCGAGATGTCGGGCTGCTCGGACCGCTGGCGCACCGCGGCAGCGATGCCACGCCCCCGGAGGTCCGCCGCCGGAACGGGATCCGGCACCCCCCTACTCACAGGACAGCCCCACGACACGCCAGCACGACCCGAACGAAGACCACCGGCCCCCCCTACTCACCGGCCAGCCCCACGACACGCCAGCACGACCCGAACGAAGACCACCGGCACCCGCCCAATCACAGGCCAGCCCCACGACACGCCAGCACGACCCGAACAAAGACCACCGGCACCCCCCTACTCACCGGCCAGCCCCACGACACGCCAGCACGACCCGAACGAAGACCACCGGCACCCGCCCAATCACAGGCCAGCCCCACCGCTGGCCGGCGACCGCGTCTGCGCCGAGCGCCGAGCATCGACCGGCCGTTCAGCCAACAGCCTCGCGGCCGCAGTCCCGGACCCTCCCCATGGGCGCGCCGGCAGCGGAGTCGGCGGCGAGGGCGGGCTCCGGAGGCCCGCACTCACCAGACAGCCTCGGGGTCGTAGTCCAAGACCTCCCGCATGCGCGCCAGCAGCGCGTCGAAGTCCGCCGATCGGGCCGTGCGCCGGTGCTGGTTGTGCGCCGCCGGGGAGCCCATGGAGTCCGAGCGGCCGAAGCGCGCCTCGACGGCCTGCCAGAGCGGTTCGAGCAGTCTGTCCGTCGGCGCGGCGGCCACGCCCTCGCTGATGGCCTCGGCCTCGCCCTCGACGGGCTCGCACAGTCCCTCCACGAGCGGGCCGACCGCGTCGAATGCACCCAGGATCCGCTCGCGGGCCTCGGGCGAGGCCAGGAGCGTGTCGAGCAGGGCGTCGGCGTGGCGACGGTGGTACGCCTCCTCACCGAGGGCCTTGCGGGCGACCGCGGCCAGCGCCGGCAGGGAGGACCCCGCCACCAGCTGCCAGCGCATCTCCTCGAAGGTGTCGTAGATCCAATGGCGCACCAGGGCCTCGGCCCAGTCCCGGGTCGTGTGCTCCGCCAGATGGCAGCACCGGTAGTCGCCGCTCGGGCGGCCGAAGGCGAGGGTGTCGAGGGCCGTGTCGGTGGCCTCGATGCCCTCGAGGTCGAGCACCAGCTCGTAGAGCAGGGCGGCGTGGCCGAGCTCGTCCTGGCCGATGCTGGAGAAGGCCAGGTCCTCCTCCAGGAACGGGGCGACGCCGATCCACTCGGTGTGCTGCTGTCCCATCAGGTGCTCGTCGTCGGCGAAGGCCAGCAAGTACTCCCGCACTCCGCTCGGTTCACTCACGCCCGCACTCCCGCCGCGAACTGGCAGCAGAAAGCACGCATAGCGTGCAAAACGCTGCCAGCTCGCTCCGAGCACTCAATCCCCCGCCTGCCTGGCGGCCATGCGACGGGCGGCCACCGCAGCGCCGTCATGGTGGCGGTGAGGCTTGTCGGCGTTGGGCTCCAGGAAGTCTCCGGCGGCCGCGACCACATGGTCCCGGCGCACCACCCACAGCCTGTTTCCCTCGGCCCTGCGCAGGTAGGACTCCCGGGCCAGCACCAGCGCCAGTTCGTCGGTGGCGGCCTCCAGCGCGCCGGCGTGGCGGAACTCATCGCGGCCGTCCCTCTTGACGAACACCTCGTAGACGCGCACGGTCAGGACGCAGCGCCGGGCGGGGGCGAGCCGCCGCCGCGCTCCACGGCCACACCGACCCCGCACGCCGACCCCGCGGCCGAGTCGCCGGCGTCCGCGCCGCCCGCGCCATCGGCTGCACCTCCGGACTCGACGGCCTCGCCTTCCTCGCCCAGGAGGCCAACGTCCGCGCCGCCCGCGCCATCGGCTGCACCGCTGCAGCCGCCGGGGCCTCCGGCCGCGTTGTCCATCGCGGCCCGCACCCAGGCGGTGCGGCTCCAGTTGTCGGCGGCCTCGCGGATCCGGCGGGACGAGTCCGGGCCGCCCTGAGCCAGCGTGCGCCGCAGCGGCTCCCAGTCGATCGGCCCGACATCCCAGCGATGGGTCTCCTCGTCGAAGCGCAGGCCGGGCGCGGGGATCGTGAACCCGTAGCTCTGCAGCATGGGCACGAACCTCTGCACCCAGCGGTCGCGCAGCACCTCGTTGCGCTCGGACTTGATGTGCCAGCGAAGCAGCACGTCGTCGGGCGCCGAGTCGGGCCCGAACAGTTGCAGCGCCGGCCAGAACCAGCGGTCGAGCGACTCCTGGAACATGCGGCGCTGGCGGTCGGTGCCCTCGGCGATGCGCATCATGCGGTCCTCTCCCAGGCGCATGTGGAACCCCTCCTCGGCGATGATGCGTCGCAGGATCCGCTTGTAGGGGCCGTAGGAGCAGTTCTTGAAGACGGCCTGCTGGCTGATGAGGGCGGCCGCGTCCACCAGGAAGGCGATGGCCACCTGATCGCCCCAGGTGACGGCCCGGTAGTGGAACACGTTGTGGAAGCGGCTGCGGCCCGCGAAGAGGTCCTCGAGCATCTCGGTCCGGGTCTTGACGCCCAGGTCGGCGGCGATCATGTAGAGCAGGTGGCCGTGGCCGATCTCGTCCTGGGTCTTGGCCAGCACGGCCATCTTGTGGCGCAGCCCCGGAGTCTTGGGGATCCAGTCCCGTTCGGTGAGCCCGCCCATCAACTCGCTGTTGGCGTGCATCTCGATGAAGGCGAAGACCTCCCGTCGGTAGGCGTCGGGCATGTCGTCGTCGGCCTCGATGATGCCTCCGCCGTCGAGGAAGGTCTCGAAGTCCACCATGGTCGCCCAGGACCTAGACACGGCCGCCAGCCTCGGGAGCGCCGTTGACGCCGGGAGCGTCAGCCACCACAGTCGCCCAGGACCTAGGCACGGCTATCGGCCTCGGGAGCGCCGTTGACGCCGGGAGCGTCAGCCACCACAGTCGCCCAAGACCTAGACACCGCTGCAGGCCTCGGGAACACCGTTGACGCCGGGAGCGCCGGCCACCACGGTCGCCCAGGACCTAGGCACGTCTGCGAGCCTCGGGAGCGCCGTTGACGCCGGGGGCGTTGGCCACCATGGTGAGCACGTCGTAGGCCGCGTTGACCTCGCCGTGCTGGTTGATGACCTGGGTGTCCCAGGCCACCTCGCCGTAGCCGCGGCCGTCCATCCGGGTCTTGCGCTTGCAGGTGAGCACGACGTGGATCTCGTCGCCGGGGTAGGTGGGCTTGGCGAAGCGCAGCCGGTCGATGCCGTAGTTGGCCAGCACCGGCCCCTCGTCGGGCCACACGAACAGCCCGGCCGCGAACGACAGCACCAGGTAGCCGTGGGCCACCAGGCCGTCGAAGATGGGGCTGCGGGCCGCGGCCTCCTCGTCCATGTGGGCGTAGAACGTGTCGCCGGTGCTCTCCGCGAAGGCGGCGATGTCGGCCCGGGTGACGGGGCGCGACCCGGTGGTGACCGAGTCGCCCACTTCGAGATCGTCGAAGGTGAGCTTGAACGGGTGGCCCTTGTGCCGGCGGGTCGAGGAACCCCCGATGTACTCGCCGGTGACCGCGGTGAGCATGTCGGGCGAGCCCTGCACCGCGGTGCGCTGCATGTGGGCGAACACGCCCCGCATGCCGCCCATCTCCTGGCCGCCGCCGGCCCGGCCCGGCCCGCCGTGCACCAGCGTCGGCAGGGGCGAGCCGTGTCCGGTGCTGGCCGCGGCCATGGAGGAGTCCACGATCAGCACCCGGCCGTGGTGCGACGCCACCCCGGCAGCCAGCGCGGCGATCTCGTCGCGGTCGGCGCCGTACAGCGAGGCGACCAGGCTCCCGCCGCCCGCCGCCACCAGCTCCACCGCCTCGTCGAGGCCGCGGTATCCCACGAGGGTGGAGACCGGCCCGAAGGCCTCGGTGGTGTGGACCGTCTCGGAGCGGGGATCGGTGGCCCGAAGAAGGGTGGGGGCCATGAATGCCCCTGCCGCGGCGTCGACGCCGGAGAGGTCGCAGGAGTCCACCACGACCGCCGCGGCCTCGCGCAGCGCGGCCACCGACGCAGCCACCTCGTCGCGCTGAGCCAGACCGACGAGCGAGCCCATGCCGGTGGCCGCGTCCCTCGGATCTCCCACCACTACCTCGTTCAGGGCCGCGGCGAGCGCCTCCGCGGCGGCGCCCAGGTGCTGCGCCGGCACCAGCGTCCTGCGGATGGCGGTGCACTTCTGGCCGGCCTTGACGGTCATCTCCTTGACGACCTCGGCACAGAACAGGTCGAACTCTGTGGTGCCGGGCGCGGCGGCCGGGGCGAGCACGGCCGCGTTGAGCGAGTCGGCCTCGATGTTGAGACGGGCCGCCCTCTCCGTCACCGCGGGATGGGTGCGCAGCCTCGCCGCGGTGGACGCCGAGCCGGTGAAGGCGATGCTGTCCTGGCCGCTGAGGCAGTCGAGCAGGCCCGAGAGCTCGGCGGGTGATGCGCAGACCAACTGGAGCGATCCCTCGGGCATCAGGCCGGACTCGACGACGAGCCGCACCGCGGCCTCGGTCAGGTACGCGGTGGGCGAGGCAGGCTTGACGATGGAGGGCACCCCCGCGATGAAGGCGGGGGCGAGCTTCTCGAGCATCCCCCAGACCGGGAAGTTGAAGGCGTTGATCTGCACCTCGACGCCCTTGCGGGCCGTGAGAACGTGAACGGCCGAGAACGAGTCGTCGCGCGACAGGGCCTCGGTGGGGCCGTCCACCGCGACGGTCGAGTTGGGCAGCTCGCGCCGGGCCTTGCCGGCGTAGGACATGAGCACCCCGGCGCCGCCCTCGATGTCGATCCAGGAGTCGGCCCGGGTGGCGCCGGTGCAGTACGACAGGTCGTAGAGCTGTTCCTTGGCCTCGTCGGCCAACAGCATCTTTCCGACGTTGCGCAGGATGGTCGCCCGCTCGTGGAAGGTCAGCTCACGCAGAGCGGGGCCGCCGACGTCGCGCCCGTGGGCGACCGAAGCCGCGATGTCGGCAGCGGCCGGAGCGAGCTCCGCGACGGGCCGGCCGGTGGCCGCGTCGAGCAGCGTCCGTCCCTCGCCGGACGGGCGGTGCCACGCGCCCGTCATGTAGCTCTCAATCCGGTGCATGGTCCTTGCTCGATATGATAACTCTACGGGTTCAGGATCGCTACATTGTGTATCATGACAGAAGGTCGGGCAGAATGCCGCGCGGAAGGTGCGGCGCAAGAGAGCCCTTGCCTCGCTCCGGCGCCACGAAGTATGGTGCGGTCCCTTGGAGTGGATACCGTGGGGTTGCGAAGGCTCCCAAGAGGAGAGTTCCCCAAGATAGCGATGGCTGTCTCCGCGGGCCCACAGCTGCCTGAGCCCTCGGCGACGGCGACGGCACGTCTCAGCGACGGCTCGACGATCGTGGCTCGCCGTCACGGCAACCCCCACGGCCCGCGGATTGTGCTCACTCACGGTTGCGGCTTCGCCGCCGACATGTATTGGCCGTACTGGTCGCTGCTGATCGACGACTTCGACGTGGTGGTCTACGACCTTCGCAGCCACGGCTGGAACGAGCCCAGCGACCTGCGCCTGCACAACATGCCCACACTCGCGGACGACAACCGCCGGGTCCTCGAAGCGGTCAACGCCGCGTTCGACGCCAAGCCGACCGTCGGGGTGTACCACTCGCTGTCGACGATGGTCGTGCTGATGCACGAGCAGCAGTGGCCGACGTTCGACGCGCTGTTGCTGTTCGACCCGCCGATCTACCCGCCCGGCGCCAGTCTGGGCGAGATGGAGGCGGTCTGCCAGGGGCTCGCGG
>JGI24792J26632_1001080_pt1 | contig 17146 bp, 13 predicted proteins | sample MesohylBB_FD_26632 | JGI IMG/M metagenome (IMG submission 26632)
GTACGGCCTGCGTGATCGCAGCCCGCCTCAAGTACTCGGCCAGGGGGAGAAGGGCAGGATTCCGGTGGGGGAACCTGCCCGTCTCCGGGTCGCGGCGGTCGCCGGAGATCGCGGCGTAGATCGACTGAAAATCCACGACAATGATGCCCTCACCGGATGCGTGGGCTTCGAGGATCTTCCGGACCTCCTGCGACTTGCCGCCGCCAGCAGGCCCGCTGATAAGCAGGCCAGCCATCTTACGCCACGAAGTCGACCTTCGCGAAGTTGGTCGGTCGGACGATCCGGTAGTTCCACAAGCTGTGCAAGGTGAGTTGCACCTGCCCCTTGCGAGCGCCGCTGTAGGGATCATGGATTAATTGCGCACCTGACCAGGTCGCCACCACGCCAGCTCCGGGCAGTCCGCGGCCCAAGCCGATCATCGCTGCCAGTTTGCCAGCGCCCGTCGCCGCCTCGATGCCGCCGCGAGTGCGCCACTCGAGGCCTGCGTCGCTGAGCCACTTCTTCATGGTCACCGGCTGCGCCGAAGCGCCTGCGATGTTCGTGCTGCACCAGAGTTGGTTCGCTCCGACGAAGGCCACCACGTTCAGATCGCCGAGGCTCTCTGCGTGGAATCCATCCAGCAAGCCCGTGAAGGCCGCCAGCGTCTCCGGTCCCTTGACCTTGGCGTCCTGCGTGATCGTCTGCGCCGCGATGCCTGCGGTGGCGGTGATCGCGGGCACGTCCGCGCTGTTCTCGTTCGCGCCGTCGTCGCCGACGAAGATCGTGCGATCCAGCTTCTCGCTCAGTGCCATCGACATGTCGCGCCGCAGTGCGGCCTCCAGGCCCGGAAGCCTGGCAGAGTCCTCGATTGAGAACTCATAGCCGACGGACTGCCGAGTCGGACGGATCTCCTCCACGCCCACGGTCCACGAGGACGCGTCGACTACTTCCTCTCGCCCTCGCTGGACGGACGTCCCGCCAGTCTTGGTGATCGGATGGCTGGACACGCCTGCGCCCACGGACTCCATCGTCAGGCCCAGGGCACTGGCGGCGGTGTTGGCGAACAGGCGATCAACCCACGTCCGCGGCTGGACGGTCGTGTCGGTGTCGGTGGTCTGCCGGATCTCCGTCTCCGGCGGTGCGAACAGTTCGAGCGGCACATGGCCGTCCGGCAGGCTGAGTGCCGCGTTGTACTCGCTCTCGCGCCCGTCCACGGTGCGGTGGCCGATGGCCGCCTGGATGTAGTTCCCGAGCCTCACGCTGGAGCGCAGCTCGCGCACCTCGCGCTCCTCTGCGGTCTCGCGGACCTCGGTGACGTCCTCGCTGACCGCAAGCGCGTTCAACTCCTCGTCATTGCGAATCGACTCGCTCGTTAGCTCGCGCATCGATGCGCGATCCTCGTCGGTCGCCTTCTCCTTCGCGGAGATCTCTGCCAGTTTGGCGCGAATCTCGCGCTGGCGGATCTCCAGTTTCAAGCGTTTGCTCATGCTGTGTTCTCCTGCATGTAATCGCGCCAAGCGACTACGTCGCTCGGCAGGGGACGCCGGTGAGCCGCCTGGTGGCAGAACCGACAAACGACGAGGCAGTTGTCCGCCTCGAAAATCAGATCCGGACGCTCGGCCCGGGGAATCTTGTGGTGTACTTCGAGCCGCCGAGCGCCGCCGCACTTCTGGCAGCGACGACCATCGCGCTCGAGGATCTCCTCGCGGAATCGCTTCCAGCGGCTCGACCACATCAGCCTGCGGTGCAGCGCGTGCTTCATCGGACGACCACCACGCTGCCTGTCGGGGCCTGTCTCCGCGCACGTGCTGCAGCGCCGCCTGCCAGCACCAATGCCGCGGCTACGTCGTCACGCGCCTCTTGGCGATCCGTCCTCTTGACGAGTCGCTCGTTGCCGCTCGTGTCCGGCTCGACTCGCGCCTGGCTCAATGAGTGCTGCAGTAGCGGACGAGAGATCTTGTCGACCGCCAGCGGGCCATCCAGCGCCAGTTCGCGCAGGCCCCTGATGTCCGCAGCGGCCTCGCTGTATCGCTGCGCTCGCGCCACCACGGGGCAGCTTGGCTGCGCGTCCAGCACGTCGGTCGCTCGGAAGCGATCCGAGAAGATGGCCTGCGGCTGCCACTCCCGGATCCGCCCGACGATCATGTCCGCGGGCACCACTCGCCGGCCTTCGGCGACTGCCAGAACGCCGCGCTCGACCAGCCTGGCGTAGGTGCCTCGCGCCACCTTGTCCCGCTTCTCCTGATCCTCGATGCTCGGCAGGCCCGGAGCGACGGCGGTCGCCTCGACTCGGCCATTCAGCCAGACGGCAGCACCTGCGCTCCAGGAGCGGTCCTTCCCCATGTCGAGGCCGACGATCGGACGTCCCTCGCGAGGCGGCACTGGCCGTGCGGTCATGCGCTCCCAGTCCTCAACTCGCAGCAGCATCGCGGTGTCGCTGACCGTCGGCAGGTTCAGCCGATAGGACAGGAAGCGAGCCATCAGGCGCGAGTCCCTGAGCGCCTTGGCCAGCTCGCCGCGAAGCACCTGACGTGATTCCGGGAATGCGTACATCAAGGGATTGACGCGCCGCACCTCGTTCAAGTTCGACCACTTGCGTCGGTCGCCCTGCAGGTGCGTCACGTGCTGCGATCCGAAGGATCCGTCGTTCACCAGGTCGTGCCACCACCCTTCGGTGGATGGCGCTAGCGTCCCTGTGAAGATGACGCGCATCGAACTCCCGGGCTTGCCGATCGCGGTCTCGAGCGCGTCGTAGAGATCCTCGCCTTGATTGGTCTGCCAAGCGCCGGGCTCGTCCGCGAGCACCAGCGGGCAGCCGACCAGGCCCTGCCCGGTTTTCGGATTGGCGGGCAGCACCGAGAGGCGCGTCCGAGTCGGCTTGTGCTCGATGTAAGCCTGATTCTGGCTATCGGCGTACTTGTACTCGTCGCCCTCCGGGAGCATGGTCAGCAACTGCCGGAAGATCGTCCGCCGTCCTTGGTGCAGGCTGGCCGCGACCACGTGCGACTCGGTGCCCGGCTCGAACAGCGTGTCGCCTGGCGTCAGCGCTCGCTTGGCAAGGTGGGCCGCCAGCGTGGACTTCCCGTTTCCGCGCGGCAGCGACAGCGCCGCCACTCGAATGCCGGGTGCAGTTGCACTCTTGATGAAGCGCTTCTGGAATCCGAGAAGGTGCATTTAGGACTGCACCTCCGGACGGCATGTGGGAGCGGGTCTGCGTCCGTTAGCGGAGGTCGGTTTCGAAAACGATAGGGTGCCCCTTTCTTCTTCGGGCTGCGGATGCACCTCGTAGCTTCCGTTCTCGAAGATCGTTACGAACCCTCGCGCTCGCAACAGTCTGATCGTGCGTGACACGAAGCCTGGCGTGAAGTCGAACGCTCTCGTCAGTCTTGCCTGCCAGCCTCTCGTCCGCTCCTCTTCGGGCAGTGCTTCTAACGCAGCCAACAGTTCTAAGTGCGAGTCGCACAGATCCCTGGCCAACACCTTGTCTCGAAGCGCATCGACCTTCTTCTGGGCTTCGATTAACGCAAGCTCTGCGTCCTGCGCAGCCTGGTCAAAATCGTGGATGTCGCCCAGCGTCTTCGGGTCGACGATATCGCCTAGCGTCCTGGCCATGCTCGAACCATAGCGGGTCGTGCTCGGACAATCTTGCTAGTTGGTTATGTATATCGAAGGTTTATTTAAGCGGCTGAATCACGTCCGATCAGGCTGAAGGATATGCACCTCGATTAAACGCACCTAAGTGCAAGAGAAGCTTCTTCTTCTTTTGAACTTCTCTTCTACCCTGAATGGTGTGATCTCATGTCACACAGCCTCGGCATTCCTGTGTGATCTCATGTCACACAGCACCTAAAGCTACGTGATCTCATGTCACACAGCCTCGACCGCACTTAAGTGCATCGAAGGGATCAGTCGGTTAGTCTCGGGCCTCGGCCTGCGCAGCACTCTTATCAGTCGCTTGCGTTCGAGTGCTGCGAGTGCTCTCGACACCGTCTCCCTGCGGAACATGGTGCGCTTCGCGATCCGCTCCTGCGAGTACGAGCACCAGCCCTTGGTCGTGTCCACGCCGACTGCGATCTCCTTCAGCACGGCGCGCTCGGACGGCGTATCGACATCCTGCTGCGCGGCCCACTCGAACCGGTCACCGCGGCTGCCCCACTTGGTGGCGGGCTGCTTCTCAGTCTTCTTGGGCTTGGCCACCTCCGGCTTCCAGTCGTCTAGGTGAATGCACGTAGGCGGGTGATCGCGCTTCTCCAGTTCCGCAATAGCCCGCTTGCAGGCATCCTCGCCCTTGACGATGGTCGACCAGCCGCCTTCGAGCGCTGGAATCCCATTTTTAAGTTGGCGAGTCGGCTTTCCGCCGAATTTCTCCTTCAGGATCTTGGCCACCTCGGCCGATCCGTAGGCTGCCAGCGAACGGCCATTGTGCAGCACCACCGGCGGCCTGAAGTTCGTAAACTGGCCCTTCGACCGGAGCGCCTCGAGATCCTTGTGCGACCAGTCCTGGAGGAGCGATTCCAAGGGTGCGTTTCGCAGTTCGTCCGCGGTGCGGCGCATGTCCGCCTCGCGACTGGCGCACCAAGACGCCTTGCGGCCCTCTGCGCTGAGTGGGTGCGTCTGGTCGGCCAGCTTCTTGCGAGCCTTACGTACTCGCTTGTCGTATGCGGTATAATCCATTTGATCGCGGCCTCCACAACCGCGCGATCCACGGACCGGAAGGGCGTTTGCCGCGCCCTCCGGTCCACCCTCTGAAACATGCGAACGATAGCATGTTTCACTCACCTCGTCCGTACATCAACTCGCGGTCCGCGATCTTCAACGCGTAGGCGATCACGTCCGCCTTCGACGGCGGCACCTGCCTGTTAGACCTTGGCAACTTGGAGCGGATGATCTCCAGCCTGCCAACATCTAGGTCGGAGAGCCGCGCTACAACCACGTGTTTACGCGCACCTCCCTGCGTGTCCTTGAATGGTCGTGCCATTTAGGTCACCTCCTACCTATAAGTGTATAACAAAACGCTTAGAGAGTCAAGCGCTTTGTTCTAAACTCTTTGCCATGCCCGACGATGTCCCTACAGCGCTGATCAAAGCCGGCTGCGGCCTCACCCTGCTGGTCTGGGTCGTACTACCGATCCTCGGCATCACAGCGCTCATTGTGTTCGCGCAGTTGCAGTCCTGCTAGCCCGCCTGCGCTGCTGCGCCTCGTAGCGCTTGCCGCCCGGAAGCCAGGACGCCGCCACCGCTCGGCTGCGCCTCTCGCGCTGTTCCGGCGTGAGCGGCCGCTTGCCGCCGTTGCGTCGGATGGTCGCCTTGAAGCCTGCCGTCGCTCGCTCCACCCACCCTCGGTCTCGCGGTCCCGTGTATGCCAGCCTCTCGCGCATGGGCCGTCCGGTCGGCTGCCATTTGGGGTAGCCCTGCTTCGGCACTGCCAGCGCGGTTCGCGCACTTCTCTGAAATGCGTGGTATTGCTCTCGGGTCCACAGGTGCGCCTCGACCACCGTCATGGGCCTCGGAGCGCGGCGAGGCTTCGGCCTCGGCGACACCTGCTCGACGACCGTGATGCGATCCAGCGCGCCCTCCTCGCGAAGGGAGCGCAGCCATTCAGGTTCAGGCCGCCTAGCCATCCGTCCCGAGCAGGCCGGACATGGCCAGCGCTCGCTCCGTCTCGATGCCGCTCTCGACCAGCCTGCGGAAGGCATTGGCTCGGCTTGTCACGTCCGCTGCTCGCAGGTCGGCGAAGTCCAGTTCAAGATCCGGACTCTCCAGCTTCTCGCGCAGCTCCAACTGCACCAGCCTGCCTAGCGGGCCTAGCACCGAGTGCGCGAAGTGCCTGTAAGACGACACCGCCGAGGCCGCGTCCTTGGCCCTGAAGATCGCCGCCGAGATGCCGACCGCTGCCATCAAGCCGTCGGACGCCATCTCCAGCGTCCGGACCAGCGCGTCGGGTGCATCGAAGCCGAACCTGCGCTGCTCGTAGTCGCCCTTCGGCGGCGGCAGCCCAGCGCCGTAAGACGCCTGCATGCTCTCGGTGAGCAGCATCGCTCCTTTCGCACCTTTGATCTGGCCCGCCAGCTTGGTGTCGTCGCCCTGCGGACGCGGCAGGAAACTGCCTCGCGGTCCCTTGGCCTCGTCCACCAGCGCTCCCGCACTCTCGGCTGCCAGATCCGCAGCGAGGCTGGCCGTGGTCGCCGGCGACCGTCCCTGCCAGGGACGCTCCGGATCGACGTTGATGCGCACGTGGATCACGTCCGCCGCGGGCACGTTCGGATAGGTGACCACCTCGGTCGGTCCGGCCATCGTCAGCTCGTAAACCCACGAGCGCGGATCCGGTCCGCCCTGGACGTACCACCTGCTCACTGGCAGGAGCATCGCACCCATCGGCCCTGCCATGATCCTGAAGGCCGCCTCGCCCCTGCGGACAAGCTGTCGGCCAGCCATCATCAAGCAGTTGGGCGTCACCGCCTCTGCTCGCGCTCCCTTGGCCTTGGCGGACGCGAAGCCCCTGCCGACCAGCCCTGCGCAGGCTTCGAGCGCCGCGGTCGAGCCGACCTCTGCAGCGCCGCCTGTGGCGGCTGACAGGATCTGCTGCGTGATGGCATCGCTGTATTCGCTCTGCCGCTTCTCGTAGCCGAGTCGTCTCAGCGCTCGATCAATCATTTGGAATTACCTCCTGCACCGCTTCGGCGTAGGCCGCCGGTGCGTTCCTTCGCATCTCGCCCTGCCACAGACGACGGAGAGTCGCCAGCGCCCTTCGCTGGTACCGGTAGTACGGCGCTCCCCTGAAGCCGAGCGCCACTTGGCCCTTACCGCGGGACGCTACGAAGGATCGCCGCAGGCGGCCTGTCCTGCGCGGTACGTGCGCCTTCAGTCGCTCACGGATGGGTCCGTCGACCGCCGCGTACATGCGCCGCAGAAAGGCCCTCTCGATATCCTTGCCGACGTTCGCATCGTCGAACAGCGGTCCCTTGAAGGTGTCGTTAGCCATCGAGTTGCTCCAGGACGCGCTCGCACGTCACGGTGGAGAATCGCCTGCTCATGATGAAGCGCGTCGACACCGCGTCCCACGTCCGGCCTAGGTCGTCGATGATGGACGTGATCCGGTCTAGGTCGGACTGGTAGCGAATCGTGATGTCGGCCCGCTCGCGGACCTCCTCGGTGGTGTCGCTAGGCAGGCCCACCAAGCCGAGGCTGACGCCCTCCAACTCCAGGATCCGCGCCCATAGCGTGCGCTGCACCGACGTGGTGACGGTCGTTGATGCGGCGGCCAGCGGGAACTTGAACTCGGCCGAGATGCCATCGCCGAGGATGATGCGACCGCTCTCCGACCGCCTGCCGCCTGCCAGCGTCCACGGATCTCCGGACAGCGTGCCGCCTTCCACAGTCAACTCGATCATGTTGATCAGCGTCCGGCGTCGGACTGCCGTGATCGCGTAGGTGATGAACTGCTCGTCTGTAGGGCCTTGAATGACCAGGCTCGTCCCAAGGTCGCCCGCAGGGTCGGTCCCGCCTATCGCGATCGCCGTCGCTGCCAGCAGTTGCGCGGACGTCGTCTCTCCGCCATCGAATGCGGTCTCAGGCTCGAACGCCCACTGCCTGTCGAGCACCGGCCCGAAGGGCACTCCTCCCATGGCGTAGGAGTCCTTGGTGACGGCAGCGGCCTCTGTGCTCGCCATCGATGCGACCGCGGTGATCGGCCTGTCGAGGACTGGTGATGCGCTACGTCCAGGCATTACAGGTTCACTCCGTAGGCGCGAATGCTCAACATGCCCGCGCCTGCGATCAGCAGCTCTCCTCTGAAATGCCCGACGGCAAGATAGTCGCCAGGCGCGACTTCGCTGAACTGCTGCGCGGAGATCGATGTCTCGTTCGTGCGCCTGAATACGCCGCTGCGCTGCTCGGCTTGGGGCCTTGCTTGGATGTCCTCGACGAAGAACTCGAACGCCGATTCGTGCATACGCCACGCCGTTGAGTCCTTCTGCTCGAATGCGTAGAAGCGGATGATGTCGTAGTTGCGCCAGTCCGTGTTGCCGGTCCGCGCGAAGCTGGCCAGGCTATTCCCCGCAGCCATGTCCGCGAACGTGCCTGTCAGCCGCGTAGCGCCGCCGCCGCCTCCGACGACTGGAGCGGTATCCAGCACTCGCAGCAGGCCGCGCCACTCGTGCAGTTTGTTGTCGCCGGAGTCGAGCAGCGTGATGTCCGCTTGGACGGTGTCGCTGCCGGCGTTGCCTGCCGCCCGTGTGATGTTGCCTGCGTCGGTCGCCGTGATCGCGAACGCGTACACGTCCTGGTTGGCGGTCCTCGCCACAACCTTGTTGATCCCCTGGATGTTTAGCCGCACCTTGGCCAGCCCTGTGATGGCGTCCGCTCGCGGGTCGAGATGCACCAGGATCGAACGCGCATCGCCCGTCTTGACCCAGTAGTCCGGATCGAACACCGGGGCAGCGTAGCCGGCCAGCGCGTCGATGCGAGCGCCCAGCGCCGTGTCTGCAGTAGTTCGAGCGGTGGCCTCGCCGTCGATCCGCGTACCGAGTGCGGTGTCGCCGTCGGTGCGGTCGGTTACCTCCTGCATGAGGCGAGCGGCGATGGCGGCGTCCGCTGCCTCTCGGTCGGTGATCTCGTCCGCGATGCGCTCCCGCGCGACACGGTCGTTGCGTGTCGCCCCTCCGGCTTCCCACCTCGCCCGGGTGCTGGCAGCCGTCCTCGCGGGCAGCGTCAGAGAGTAGGACTGCTCCTCGTCACCTGCCGCAGGGATCGGCGGATCGGGCAGCACGTCTTCGAGCGCGGCCAGTGACGTTCGGTTGCTGCTGGCGACCGTTGCCGCGGAGGCTGCGTCCGCTCGCGCTACCGCGTCGTGCTGGGCCCTCCATGCGTAGTCGCGGTCGTTCTCGCCCGTAACTGTCAGCGCGTGCCCCACGCCGGTCGAATCGCCCGGAGTGTCCGGCACCTCGTTAACGGCCTTCCAGAACAGGCTGCCCGCTCGGCTGAACAGGCCCTGCTCGTCCGACTGCTCGTGTGCGGGCAGCGCTGTGCCGCCGGTCGGTGCGTCAGGCTGCCTCGCCCAGCTCGGCACGATGGCTTCCACCACTCGCCGAACTGCGGCAGCCGTCCAGCCTCGGATCGTGGTCGCTGTCGCGGCGTCCGCCTCGCTGTTGGTTACGGGCATCAGCTTCGCAGCGTTGGCGCTTGCGAGCGCCTGCGCCGCCTCTGCCGCGGCCCTGGCGACTGCGTCGACACCAGGCTCGCCGGTGCCTGACGGGACTAGCTGCGCCGCCGTTGCGCCATCCACGTTCCTGACGCCGATGGGCGTCCACTTGGCCAGCAGCTCTCCCGCGGTGCTGGAGCGCATCAACGAAGCCGCCGTCTCCGTGTAGTTCGGCCTGTCGAACAGGAACGCTGCGATCCGGATGACCGCCTCGTCCTTGATCGTGTCCGGAGCGCTAGGTGCCCGCTCCTCGACCAGCGCAGCGGCCAAGGTGCCTAGGCGCGTAAGCTCCTGCGTCTCTTGATCGGTGCTGCCAACACGGAGCGCGTTGGCCAACTGCGCGACTGTTACAGCCATGAGAGCGCCTTCCGCATGTACTCGTCCGCCTCGGCCTTCTCGCGCACCTCGACGGTGCTGGTGTAGGACGGATTGTCCACCAAGCCGACTCCGCCGAGCACGGCCTCGCGGATCATGCGGACGCCTGACTCGTAAGCCTGCTTCACAGCGCGGAACTCCACGCTGAGACCCTTGAACAGGCCGGAGCGGATCTCCTCCGCAGCGTCCCTGCCGGCCTGCGTGTTGGGCAGCGGCTGGTCGATGACGATCTTGCTGCCTCGCCTCTCGGGCGTGACGCGCATGATCGGCGAGTCGCGCTTGTGCTGGCGATTGAGGATGATCCCGCCATCCCACTTAAGTGCTCCGCGCTCGAACACCTCCGCACGGTCGGACGACCGCTCGCCCTCCGTGATCACCTCGCCGTACAGCCTTCCGGGAGACTGCCGCGATTCGTCCTCGCGGATCTCCATCTTGCACCGGATTTCATCCTTCATTTCAAACCTCTCTTCCGCTCGATCTCTGCCACCATCGCGGCGAACTTGGCCGCGTTCTGCGCCTGCAGCGCAGCGGACGGCCCTAGCGCGCCTGCCGGCAGCGTCTTGGTCTTGGTAAGCGATCCGGAGCGACCTCCGGTGCGCTTGTACCAGCGATTGGCCGCACCCTCGCACTCCGGTTCCAGGACGCCGCCGATCGATAGACGCCTGTGAACAGTGCGCTCGCCAGGATCCACCACCACCTCGCCCGCTGCGAAGGTGACAGTGAAGTTGGCCTCGTCGATGATCACCTCATCGAGGACGCTCGGATTGATCGGCGTCGGATCGCCCGTGATGATGTGTGCGAGCAGCGCGGCCCTGCGCTCCGGATTGCCATCGGCATTCGTGACGATGACCGGCTGCTCGTTGCGTACGGCCTGCGTGATCGCAGCCCGCCTCAAGTACTCGGCCAGGGGGAGAAGGGCAGGATTCCGGTGGGGGAACCTGCCCGTCTCCGGGTCGCGGCGGTCGCCGGAGATCGCGGCGTAGATCGACTGAAAATCCACGACAATGATGCCCTCACCGGATGCGTGGGCTTCGAGGATCTTCCGGACCTCCTGCGACTTGCCGCCGCCAGCAGGCCCGCTGATAAGCAGGCCAGCCATCTTACGCCACGAAGTCGACCTTCGCGAAGTTGGTCGGTCGGACGATCCGGTAGTTCCACAAGCTGTGCAAGGTGAGTTGCACCTGCCCCTTGCGAGCGCCGCTGTAGGGATCATGGATTAATTGCGCACCTGACCAGGTCGCCACCACGCCAGCTCCGGGCAGTCCGCGGCCCAAGCCGATCATCGCTGCCAGTTTGCCAGCGCCCGTCGCCGCCTCGATGCCGCCGCGAGTGCGCCACTCGAGGCCTGCGTCGCTGAGCCACTTCTTCATGGTCACCGGCTGCGCCGAAGCGCCTGCGATGTTCGTGCTGCACCAGAGTTGGTTCGCTCCGACGAAGGCCACCACGTTCAGATCGCCGAGGCTCTCTGCGTGGAATCCATCCAGCAAGCCCGTGAAGGCCGCCAGCGTCTCCGGTCCCTTGACCTTGGCGTCCTGCGTGATCGTCTGCGCCGCGATGCCTGCGGTGGCGGTGATCGCGGGCACGTCCGCGCTGTTCTCGTTCGCGCCGTCGTCGCCGACGAAGATCGTGCGATCCAGCTTCTCGCTCAGTGCCATCGACATGTCGCGCCGCAGTGCGGCCTCCAGGCCCGGAAGCCTGGCAGAGTCCTCGATTGAGAACTCATAGCCGACGGACTGCCGAGTCGGACGGATCTCCTCCACGCCCACGGTCCACGAGGACGCGTCGACTACTTCCTCTCGCCCTCGCTGGACGGACGTCCCGCCAGTCTTGGTGATCGGATGGCTGGACACGCCTGCGCCCACGGACTCCATCGTCAGGCCCAGGGCACTGGCGGCGGTGTTGGCGAACAGGCGATCAACCCACGTCCGCGGCTGGACGGTCGTGTCGGTGTCGGTGGTCTGCCGGATCTCCGTCTCCGGCGGTGCGAACAGTTCGAGCGGCACATGGCCGTCCGGCAGGCTGAGTGCCGCGTTGTACTCGCTCTCGCGCCCGTCCACGGTGCGGTGGCCGATGGCCGCCTGGATGTAGTTCCCGAGCCTCACGCTGGAGCGCAGCTCGCGCACCTCGCGCTCCTCTGCGGTCTCGCGGACCTCGGTGACGTCCTCGCTGACCGCAAGCGCGTTCAACTCCTCGTCATTGCGAATCGACTCGCTCGTTAGCTCGCGCATCGATGCGCGATCCTCGTCGGTCGCCTTCTCCTTCGCGGAGATCTCTGCCAGTTTGGCGCGAATCTCGCGCTGGCGGATCTCCAGTTTCAAGCGTTTGCTCATGCTGTGTTCTCCTGCATGTAATCGCGCCAAGCGACTACGTCGCTCGGCAGGGGACGCCGGTGAGCCGCCTGGTGGCAGAACCGACAAACGACGAGGCAGTTGTCCGCCTCGAAAATCAGATCCGGACGCTCGGCCCGGGGAATCTTGTGGTGTACTTCGAGCCGCCGAGCGCCGCCGCACTTCTGGCAGCGACGACCATCGCGCTCGAGGATCTCCTCGCGGAATCGCTTCCAGCGGCTCGACCACATCAGCCTGCGGTGCAGCGCGTGCTTCATCGGACGACCACCACGCTGCCTGTCGGGGCCTGTCTCCGCGCACGTGCTGCAGCGCCGCCTGCCAGCACCAATGCCGCGGCTACGTCGTCACGCGCCTCTTGGCGATCCGTCCTCTTGACGAGTCGCTCGTTGCCGCTCGTGTCCGGCTCGACTCGCGCCTGGCTCAATGAGTGCTGCAGTAGCGGACGAGAGATCTTGTCGACCGCCAGCGGGCCATCCAGCGCCAGTTCGCGCAGGCCCCTGATGTCCGCAGCGGCCTCGCTGTATCGCTGCGCTCGCGCCACCACGGGGCAGCTTGGCTGCGCGTCCAGCACGTCGGTCGCTCGGAAGCGATCCGAGAAGATGGCCTGCGGCTGCCACTCCCGGATCCGCCCGACGATCATGTCCGCGGGCACCACTCGCCGGCCTTCGGCGACTGCCAGAACGCCGCGCTCGACCAGCCTGGCGTAGGTGCCTCGCGCCACCTTGTCCCGCTTCTCCTGATCCTCGATGCTCGGCAGGCCCGGAGCGACGGCGGTCGCCTCGACTCGGCCATTCAGCCAGACGGCAGCACCTGCGCTCCAGGAGCGGTCCTTCCCCATGTCGAGGCCGACGATCGGACGTCCCTCGCGAGGCGGCACTGGCCGTGCGGTCATGCGCTCCCAGTCCTCAACTCGCAGCAGCATCGCGGTGTCGCTGACCGTCGGCAGGTTCAGCCGATAGGACAGGAAGCGAGCCATCAGGCGCGAGTCCCTGAGCGCCTTGGCCAGCTCGCCGCGAAGCACCTGACGTGATTCCGGGAATGCGTACATCAAGGGATTGACGCGCCGCACCTCGTTCAAGTTCGACCACTTGCGTCGGTCGCCCTGCAGGTGCGTCACGTGCTGCGATCCGAAGGATCCGTCGTTCACCAGGTCGTGCCACCACCCTTCGGTGGATGGCGCTAGCGTCCCTGTGAAGATGACGCGCATCGAACTCCCGGGCTTGCCGATCGCGGTCTCGAGCGCGTCGTAGAGATCCTCGCCTTGATTGGTCTGCCAAGCGCCGGGCTCGTCCGCGAGCACCAGCGGGCAGCCGACCAGGCCCTGCCCGGTTTTCGGATTGGCGGGCAGCACCGAGAGGCGCGTCCGAGTCGGCTTGTGCTCGATGTAAGCCTGATTCTGGCTATCGGCGTACTTGTACTCGTCGCCCTCCGGGAGCATGGTCAGCAACTGCCGGAAGATCGTCCGCCGTCCTTGGTGCAGGCTGGCCGCGACCACGTGCGACTCGGTGCCCGGCTCGAACAGCGTGTCGCCTGGCGTCAGCGCTCGCTTGGCAAGGTGGGCCGCCAGCGTGGACTTCCCGTTTCCGCGCGGCAGCGACAGCGCCGCCACTCGAATGCCGGGTGCAGTTGCACTCTTGATGAAGCGCTTCTGGAATCCGAGAAGGTGCATTTAGGACTGCACCTCCGGACGGCATGTGGGAGCGGGTCTGCGTCCGTTAGCGGAGGTCGGTTTCGAAAACGATAGGGTGCCCCTTTCTTCTTCGGGCTGCGGATGCACCTCGTAGCTTCCGTTCTCGAAGATCGTTACGAACCCTCGCGCTCGCAACAGTCTGATCGTGCGTGACACGAAGCCTGGCGTGAAGTCGAACGCTCTCGTCAGTCTTGCCTGCCAGCCTCTCGTCCGCTCCTCTTCGGGCAGTGCTTCTAACGCAGCCAACAGTTCTAAGTGCGAGTCGCACAGATCCCTGGCCAACACCTTGTCTCGAAGCGCATCGACCTTCTTCTGGGCTTCGATTAACGCAAGCTCTGCGTCCTGCGCAGCCTGGTCAAAATCGTGGATGTCGCCCAGCGTCTTCGGGTCGACGATATCGCCTAGCGTCCTGGCCATGCTCGAACCATAGCGGGTCGTGCTCGGACAATCTTGCTAGTTGGTTATGTATATCGAAGGTTTATTTAAGCGGCTGAATCACGTCCGATCAGGCTGAAGGATATGCACCTCGATTAAACGCACCTAAGTGCAAGAGAAGCTTCTTCTTCTTTTGAACTTCTCTTCTACCCTGAATGGTGTGATCTCATGTCACACAGCCTCGGCATTCCTGTGTGATCTCATGTCACACAGCACCTAAAGCTACGTGATCTCATGTCACACAGCCTCGACCGCACTTAAGTGCATCGAAGGGATCAGTCGGTTAGTCTCGGGCCTCGGCCTGCGCAGCACTCTTATCAGTCGCTTGCGTTCGAGTGCTGCGAGTGCTCTCGACACCGTCTCCCTGCGGAACATGGTGCGCTTCGCGATCCGCTCCTGCGAGTACGAGCACCAGCCCTTGGTCGTGTCCACGCCGACTGCGATCTCCTTCAGCACGGCGCGCTCGGACGGCGTATCGACATCCTGCTGCGCGGCCCACTCGAACCGGTCACCGCGGCTGCCCCACTTGGTGGCGGGCTGCTTCTCAGTCTTCTTGGGCTTGGCCACCTCCGGCTTCCAGTCGTCTAGGTGAATGCACGTAGGCGGGTGATCGCGCTTCTCCAGTTCCGCAATAGCCCGCTTGCAGGCATCCTCGCCCTTGACGATGGTCGACCAGCCGCCTTCGAGCGCTGGAATCCCATTTTTAAGTTGGCGAGTCGGCTTTCCGCCGAATTTCTCCTTCAGGATCTTGGCCACCTCGGCCGATCCGTAGGCTGCCAGCGAACGGCCATTGTGCAGCACCACCGGCGGCCTGAAGTTCGTAAACTGGCCCTTCGACCGGAGCGCCTCGAGATCCTTGTGCGACCAGTCCTGGAGGAGCGATTCCAAGGGTGCGTTTCGCAGTTCGTCCGCGGTGCGGCGCATGTCCGCCTCGCGACTGGCGCACCAAGACGCCTTGCGGCCCTCTGCGCTGAGTGGGTGCGTCTGGTCGGCCAGCTTCTTGCGAGCCTTACGTACTCGCTTGTCGTATGCGGTATAATCCATTTGATCGCGGCCTCCACAACCGCGCGATCCACGGACCGGAAGGGCGTTTGCCGCGCCCTCCGGTCCACCCTCTGAAACATGCGAACGATAGCATGTTTCACTCACCTCGTCCGTACATCAACTCGCGGTCCGCGATCTTCAACGCGTAGGCGATCACGTCCGCCTTCGACGGCGGCACCTGCCTGTTAGACCTTGGCAACTTGGAGCGGATGATCTCCAGCCTGCCAACATCTAGGTCGGAGAGCCGCGCTACAACCACGTGTTTACGCGCACCTCCCTGCGTGTCCTTGAATGGTCGTGCCATTTAGGTCACCTCCTACCTATAAGTGTATAACAAAACGCTTAGAGAGTCAAGCGCTTTGTTCTAAACTCTTTGCCATGCCCGACGATGTCCCTACAGCGCTGATCAAAGCCGGCTGCGGCCTCACCCTGCTGGTCTGGGTCGTACTACCGATCCTCGGCATCACAGCGCTCATTGTGTTCGCGCAGTTGCAGTCCTGCTAGCCCGCCTGCGCTGCTGCGCCTCGTAGCGCTTGCCGCCCGGAAGCCAGGACGCCGCCACCGCTCGGCTGCGCCTCTCGCGCTGTTCCGGCGTGAGCGGCCGCTTGCCGCCGTTGCGTCGGATGGTCGCCTTGAAGCCTGCCGTCGCTCGCTCCACCCACCCTCGGTCTCGCGGTCCCGTGTATGCCAGCCTCTCGCGCATGGGCCGTCCGGTCGGCTGCCATTTGGGGTAGCCCTGCTTCGGCACTGCCAGCGCGGTTCGCGCACTTCTCTGAAATGCGTGGTATTGCTCTCGGGTCCACAGGTGCGCCTCGACCACCGTCATGGGCCTCGGAGCGCGGCGAGGCTTCGGCCTCGGCGACACCTGCTCGACGACCGTGATGCGATCCAGCGCGCCCTCCTCGCGAAGGGAGCGCAGCCATTCAGGTTCAGGCCGCCTAGCCATCCGTCCCGAGCAGGCCGGACATGGCCAGCGCTCGCTCCGTCTCGATGCCGCTCTCGACCAGCCTGCGGAAGGCATTGGCTCGGCTTGTCACGTCCGCTGCTCGCAGGTCGGCGAAGTCCAGTTCAAGATCCGGACTCTCCAGCTTCTCGCGCAGCTCCAACTGCACCAGCCTGCCTAGCGGGCCTAGCACCGAGTGCGCGAAGTGCCTGTAAGACGACACCGCCGAGGCCGCGTCCTTGGCCCTGAAGATCGCCGCCGAGATGCCGACCGCTGCCATCAAGCCGTCGGACGCCATCTCCAGCGTCCGGACCAGCGCGTCGGGTGCATCGAAGCCGAACCTGCGCTGCTCGTAGTCGCCCTTCGGCGGCGGCAGCCCAGCGCCGTAAGACGCCTGCATGCTCTCGGTGAGCAGCATCGCTCCTTTCGCACCTTTGATCTGGCCCGCCAGCTTGGTGTCGTCGCCCTGCGGACGCGGCAGGAAACTGCCTCGCGGTCCCTTGGCCTCGTCCACCAGCGCTCCCGCACTCTCGGCTGCCAGATCCGCAGCGAGGCTGGCCGTGGTCGCCGGCGACCGTCCCTGCCAGGGACGCTCCGGATCGACGTTGATGCGCACGTGGATCACGTCCGCCGCGGGCACGTTCGGATAGGTGACCACCTCGGTCGGTCCGGCCATCGTCAGCTCGTAAACCCACGAGCGCGGATCCGGTCCGCCCTGGACGTACCACCTGCTCACTGGCAGGAGCATCGCACCCATCGGCCCTGCCATGATCCTGAAGGCCGCCTCGCCCCTGCGGACAAGCTGTCGGCCAGCCATCATCAAGCAGTTGGGCGTCACCGCCTCTGCTCGCGCTCCCTTGGCCTTGGCGGACGCGAAGCCCCTGCCGACCAGCCCTGCGCAGGCTTCGAGCGCCGCGGTCGAGCCGACCTCTGCAGCGCCGCCTGTGGCGGCTGACAGGATCTGCTGCGTGATGGCATCGCTGTATTCGCTCTGCCGCTTCTCGTAGCCGAGTCGTCTCAGCGCTCGATCAATCATTTGGAATTACCTCCTGCACCGCTTCGGCGTAGGCCGCCGGTGCGTTCCTTCGCATCTCGCCCTGCCACAGACGACGGAGAGTCGCCAGCGCCCTTCGC
>JGI24792J26632_1001126_pt1 | contig 16737 bp, 13 predicted proteins | sample MesohylBB_FD_26632 | JGI IMG/M metagenome (IMG submission 26632)
GCGGCTTCAATGGAGGGCGGCGTGCGCACGCCGCCGATTGGCTCCCTCAGATTAGGGGCTTTGACCAGGGAATACTCGCTGTGCTACGAGAGGTCGCCGAGAGGCGCGCCCGGCAATGCTTAGTTTCTAAGGATCTCGTGCCCAAACTCCCAGGCCACAGCCTGTTTCGAGGGCTGCTCAGGACACTAGCAGTCACCGGACCCCTCGCACCCATCAGACGATCACCGCCTCACCGGACGGCAGCATCGGCTGGACACCCATGAAGGTGAAGCATTCTTCACCCCGTGTCCGGGCAGGCCCCAAGTCAACGATCACTACACTGTCCTCGTTGTTGTGGATAATCTCGGCGAGATCCTGTTGCATGTCCACTCGTTCAACACTATCCAGATCGCACACGAATACAGAATACTGGAGAGGGTCACCGTAGCTGCACATCACTTTGTGAACATTCCGGAGCCGTTTCGGCTCGCAGATGTCATATCCAACCAAGTACCGCTGTCGCGCCATCTTCCACTCCTCCGTTACGAATCGCTAACGTGTCACAAACGGCCTGTAGCAAGGGATCTCACCCAACAACATCGCTGCCAGCAGTCGGGCTTGGACCTCGATCACGCGGCGATAGGTGATCCGATATCCGAACTCGGGATGCTCCACCTCCACCTGGAGTCGGCGCTCGTATGCCCTGAACACCTTCTTGCGCCCTTCGGAAGTCAGACTGACACCTCCGGCTCGCACAGTGAAGTGGCTCGGTTTGATTTCACCATTGTTTATCAGTGTGAGCACTGTTGAGTCTGCCACGAGAGGCCTGAACTCCTCCGCAAGGTCGAGCGCGAGTGCCGGACGACCGAATCTGGGTCGGTGGAAGAAACCCAAGTACGGATCGAATCCGACTGCAAAGGTGGCCGCCGTCACCTCCTTGGTCAGGAGCGAGTAGAGAAATGAAAGCAAACAGTTCACCGCATCTCTCGGCGGCCTACGATTCCTCCCTTGGAAGCTGAACTCTCGACCTGGCATTGCTTCCGGCGCGTTCAACATGTTCGGCAGATTCATGAAATAATCTCTTGCCGCTGCACCCTCGATTCCTAGGAGTTCCGGGATCGACTCCGAATCCGCGGCCTTCGATGCCAGCGATTTGAGAGACTCCAGGACTCTCTTGTCGACAGGTTGTTTCGCATTTCGACGCAACATGGTCCGGGAGTTGGTGATCTTCGCAGCAACGATCGCAGCAGCAATTCTCGCGTTTCCCTGGTACGCGTTCACCACCTGACGACGCCGCAACTCGACGTGCTTTGATGACAGGCCGGTAGCCATACCGATGAACATGCCTCCATAGTTGAACCAGCACACGGGGATGTCTCGCGTCAGCAACTCCCGTACGGCTTGCGAGGAGATCTGGACGTTCCCGAACAGGCAGAGCTGTGACACGTCGATCAGGCGCAACGACTTGGCAATATCGTCCCCTACCTTGATCTCGAGACGACCTCCTTTCTTCTTGATCCAGGCGCCCTGTTCGGTAACATAGAGTGGACGGGATTGAAGATCACGCGGCACGAGCCGTCGTGGCGAGTGCCCCGATCGCCCGGAGAGCAAATTCACTTCGTCAGGAAGGCATATACCCACGAGCGAGCACCTGGGACACTTCGGGCTGTCCACGAGGGGAGGTGGAGCCTCACTCCTCTCGGCCACCTCGCGGAGTTCTCCGAGGGCGCCGAGAGTCTCCGAGATCAGGTCGTCATCGAACTCCACATAGATCCGTCTACGGCTCTTGGCGTAGTAGATCACCCCCTCGTCGCAGTCGTATCCCTCCTCCCGTAGCAACAGTCCGGCGACACACAGTTGAGCACGATCGGTGTCCCAAGCCTGGAAGGCGATATCAGGCACGCTCCCGCGCTTGTAGTCCAATGGACGGACCTTGCCGTCGTCCCCCTCAATCAAGTCGATAACGGCGGAAAGACCCAGACGTTCCGACGACACAGCCACCGATCGAGCCTCTACGAGAAGATCGTCCTCAGGATCGGGCGCCGCGCCACCACCTCGATCCACAACCCGATGAGTGAATCTACCCGCCGCCGTATCAGCACTGTCAGCCCAAAGAACACTGACCCATTCCAGATAGAACAGCCGCGGACAATAGATGAACTCGTTGAGCATCCGGGCCGGAATCAACTCTGGCACTTCCAAGGACTCGGCTGGTTCGCCCTGCCTGTCCTGCTCCGTCGCGAGCGAATCGCCATCTGCGATATCGCCCCCGGCAATCGTTGGGGTCACCCTCAGACTGTCGCGAACTTGACGCCCGGACTCAAATCCGCGGCACGAATCCCGCTGCGACCCAAGACGGGGCTGGACCTGAGTTCAGCCCAACGGTGGCGGAATTCGGCACCTCATAGAGGATCTGCAGCGGACCAGATGATCCTGGGCGGCCCGAACGTGCCGTACCCGCCCTGGTCGGAGCGGCGGATTGTGGCTGTCATGATCTGGGTGATCCCCCACGACCCGTACCACTTGCGCTGGGTCTCGAACTTTCTCGTCCCGGCATCGGCGGTTGCGTGCGCGAGAAGCGAGTCAGCAGCTCCGCGGCCTGCCGGGCGTGACCAGAGAGGCCACGTGAAGCTGCCGCCTCGCCGCCACTCACCGGCACACCCGCGTGTCAAAGTACGGTCCCTACCTGCAAACACCGGATACCTGCTCAGGCCCAGGATGGCCAGCGCTTCGGGGCCCGGGTTCGTGAGCTTTGGATTCAACGTATTGTTCGTTGGGTCGGCGGCGGTGAGCGCGTAGGTCCGATCATCTGTCACGTCCCACATAAGCGAACTCAGCCGGCTGGAGTACCGCCACGGGCCGACGAGACCATTGACGACATCGTCTCGTGCAACGTCCTCAAGGATCTCCCGGGCGATCGAGAGGAACCGCTGTTGCCCGGCCGTGAAGTAGAGATCGGACGGCTTGGCCACGATCCCCTTGCTGCGATCGAGACTTCCCTCTGCTACCAGCGCGGTCGGCAACGAGTGCCCGACGTCCCCCGAGAGCGAATACTCAAGGTACCGCCTGATGTCCTCCGGCTTGAACTTGCCGCTATCTGACGCTTCGGCGCCGAAGCCGGGGGCCAAAGCGGGACTGACTCTCCACTGCGGGAACTTCCGCAGCGCCTGCGACACGATTCGATCCACTGTGAACTGACTCTCCACGACGGCGTGGGGCATCACATCGTCGGTCCACCAGAGCCGCGGTTGCTCCACCTCGTCGAGGAACAGGACCTGCACGCCGAGGGCTGCGAGGAAGCCGAGGGGGTTCGAGCCTTCCAGGCCGGTGAGATGTGTCTCGCCCATCATCCCGCCTCCCGCTCGCTCTGTCGATGATCGGCGAGCCGGAAGGTCGCCTCGAGCCAGGCCAAGCCGTGAGACCCGTAGCGATCGGAGAGGCGCCAGAAGCGATCCGCCGCCTCGAGCGCCAGTGGCGTCTCCGCAAGATCGGAAGAGGCCCGCATTCGGTGACCGTCATGGGTGAACCACAACTCCTGCGGGTCGTCGTCGGGGATGATCGGCGGAAGCGGTCGCGCCCAACCGTGATGGGTGGCGATCAGGTGCAGGACCAGGTCCGGATCGTGCGCCTCCTCAAGAATCCCTGGATTCGATTGCACGAGAGCGACACTCGCCATCTCGTGGCGCATGCCCTTGGGGTAACGCCACACCCGCGGAGTATCCGGCAGGGACTTGGCGAGCGGCTCGTCGAGCATTGCCTCACGGACCGGATCGCCGCCGACGAGTTGCAACTGAAACCGTCGGTCCACCTTGCCGAGATCGTGGAGTCGCCCGGCGAGTCGTAGGTCGTCGCAGAGGTCCCGTGCAAGGCCCAGCGCCTCGGCAAAGGAGGCAGCCATCTCGCCGAGACCGTCCATGTGGTCGCGGAGCGTTGTGCCGGTACCGGTATCGGAGACCGACTCGTCGGAACCGTCGAGGGTGGCCGCGTCGATGGCGGGCCGCCCACCGGACTCGACGAGAACCAGGTAGCTGTCTCCGCCGCCGTTGGCGCCGACAAGGTGCGTCCGGAAACCGGAACTCAGCCTCCGGAGCACGCGGACCTGCCAACCCGGGATGTCGGCTTCCCGATCTAGTCGCTCCTCGATCCATGCACTGATCCGATCCCGCGGAACGTCGATCTCAACCTCGCTGTCAGGAGTTGGGGCGTCATCCAGCAGCCGGGGATCGAGGCGTAGCGTCGCCCTCTTCCCGTACTCGACCTGGGCAGCGTCTCCAAGGTCGGCAACCTCGTCAACGTCGCCAGGATCCCAGTTGAGACCGCTCAATCCGCCCCGGGCCGGATCCACGACGAGCACGTCGCCAGGCCGGATCTCGCTCAAAGAGATGGATTCCGGACCGGTCTCGAACCCTCCCCACCGCACCCAGCCGTCTGCTTGCGTGACGACAGGTCCGTCGTCCTCGAAGTCTTCGGGGGCGCCGACGTCGGCGACGGGAACCTCTTTCGGATGCCGCGCCAGCCATGCCTTGACGGCCCCGACCGGCACCTGAAGGAATTCCGCCGGCCGGGGCGGAACGAGTCGCAGCACCTCCGGCGAACGATCCCAGCGCCACGCGACCGACACATCAGCGCTGTCGGGAACACCGAGCCCATGAAGGAAGGGCGCAACGTCGGGCTGGACGATCGGCTCCGGGTTGGTCTGCGCCCAAGCCTCGATGTGTGTGTCCAGGAGCAGAGGAGCCCGCTCTGGGCACGCGGACGCTTCGTCGGGGAAGTCGCCGAGATCTGCAGATCGGGGGCCGACGTCCAACGATGAGCGGTAGCCAACACGTCTCTCGAGTTCCTCCCAGGTCGCACGGACCGACTTCCCGTACACCGGATCGTCGTGCTTCGGCCCAAGGGTCGAGCGAACACCGAGGATCCACGCCTGCGCGCGAGAACCGGTCCGCTCTTCACATGTACCTCGCCGGTCGAGGCGGCCGAAACGCTGCCTAAGGCTGTCGATCGGCGCGCACTCGGTGATGAGCGCATCGAAGCTGAAGTCGGCGCCAACCTCGATGGCCTGGGTGGCAACGACGAACGTGGGGTGATCCGACGGGTCACGGGAATCAGGATCGACAAGCCGACTGATGCCGGCAATGACCTCGGCGCGATCGAGGGGCCGCATCCGTCCGGTGATCAGCCGCGAGTCGTAGCCGGCCTCGCGCACGGCGCGGTGAACCTCGCGGGCGCTGCGAACCCGGTTCACAATGATGCCGACACTGCTTGCCTGCGAGGGGATCTCCTTCTTGGCAAGTTTGGTGACGGCGGAAGGAAGTGCCTCCTCCGCGGGCTGGCGGACTCCGCCCACCTGCAACAGCACGGCGCTCTTTGACGCCTCGACGCGTTGCCTAAGGATCTCCGAGGCTGCAAGATCGGCCTCGATGAGGTTGAACCGGGTTGCCTTCGAGGCGGTGGGCGTGGCTGACATCTCCACGACTTGGAAGCGATGCGGCAACGACGACGCACGTGCGCGCTGGTTGACTGCGGAAACCGTGTCGGCAAAGGGGCGGCTGAGGTGCACCTCGTCGAGGATCACCAGACAATCGTTACCGGCAAGGCCCGCGTGGATCGGTCTCATGCCCGCACTGACTCCGTATCCACGGAACAGCAGACGCGATCCATACTGATCGACCGTCGAGACCACCACCCACGGGAGATCCGGGCGCCGTGCCCACTCGCCGTCGATGGGGATGCCACCGCGCAGGCACGCCACCCCGAGGAGTCCATCGCCCGCGCCGTCAACGGCGCCACCGACCGCGGCGAGCCGATCCTTCATCCACCGCAAGGCCGGCGTCCTCGCTCCGGCAAGTGCTGCCTGGATGGTTTCGGCGCGTTCGTATGTCTGATCCACGATGATGCGGCGGTCCACGACGAACACGACGCGCCGGGGGAACCGCTGCGGCTCAACCGCGAGTGAGAACACGGCAGTATCGAGAGCGGCGGTCTTGCCGACGCCTGTTGGCAGATCGATTACCTCCGGCCATGACCCGTTCTCGATCACCTGGTGGGTAAGTCGGACCTGCCAGGGGAACGGCTCGACGCCGTGGACGTCCCGGAAGACAGTGGAGAAGTCGAACTCACTCATCGCGACCGTCCTCGACGTGTGAGGGTTGCATGAGCCCGAGACCGATGTACCGACCGGCGCCGAGCGCCAACGGACCTTCCAGCGGCCGGTCGAACGTGACCGAGGCGTGTACGAGCCGTCGAGCGACCGGCTCACCATTGGGACCACGCTGGTGGAACGCCGGGAACATGAATGCCGGCAGCGCGCCGGCCACAAACGGATCGAGCGAGACCACGACGCCGGCCGGCTCCGGAAGCCCGACGTGGCGGCAAGAATCCGCAACAGCCTGTTCCGCGCGGCGCCAAGCTGCCCCGCGGGCCGACGCCGTACCGCCGGTCAGCCGGCCGGGATGGGTGGGTAACGCGACCGGTATGACCGAGACCCAGCGTCGGGAAGGGCGACGCCAGGGTTGCGGTCGCAACGTGACAAGGGCGCTGGAATCGATCGGGCGTTCCATCTCAAGCACCCCTTGGCGTCCAAGCATGAGGCACAACGGGGAGGCCTCTCGCTCCCACGTGCCGACCGCTCGCAGGAGCGCTCGCTTCGACCCGTCGCTCAAACCGTCCGGTACACCGATTGCCACTCCCATCAGACGTCCGTCGGCATGGGTGTGACCCACCCACGGCAGAGCGAGGAAGCCCACATGCGCTCTGGTCGACGGCACGCCGCCGGGTTGGTGTCCGCTCAATCCCTCCGGCAACGGATCGGCTGCGTAGCGGAAGATCGCCTTGCGAAGGGTCGTCGCGATCTCCACCGCCCTCGTCTCCGGGAGACTCCGAGAGCCGGGCCGGAATTCGAAGACCAGCCAGTCGCCGGCGGTATCGGCACGGAGACACTGAACGCCGTCCGTCATGGCGGAGACGGCTCGATAGCGAACCGGAGCGAAGGGCAGCGCTCTGGGTTTGACGGCCTTGTGCTGCTCGTGGGCACGCTCGAGGGCAACCAGCTGGCCTCGTCGCACCGAGCGCATGACCTTCAGCCCGTCGCCCGGGACGTACGTAGGCGCCGGGGGATCCTCCGTCAGCCGGCACGACACAAGCGACGAGGAGTGTCCCAACCGCGTCACGCGACTCAGCAAGCGGTCAAGTGCCGACGCGATGGACGGAACAGGATCGGTTGCCCAGATGTACACAGTGCGAGGTTCGACAGGGGTCACCGACGGGAACCAGCGCTCCTGCTTTCCGCGCCCGTCCGGCAGCAACTGGAGAGCGGACTTCACATTCGTGCTGCCAGCACCCGCCACCAACGTAGAGACATCCCGCTGGCGGCGAATCTTGGTCTTGATTCCTTGGACCGTCCGGGTGACCTCACCCTCGGACTTGGACAGAGCGTCGGTCAGTGCGTCGCTGAATTCCTCGATTCTCTCAGCACGCTTGCGGTAGGAGGACGGGGAGATGACCGCGGCGTCGTTGACCGGCACGAAGTAGCTCACGACCTTGCGACTCACAGCGCTGGAAGCGACGACCGCAGGCGGTGGTTGGGCCTCCAGCCATTCGAGCGCTGCTCGCTCGCTCGGATCTGGGTCGTCCGCATCCGCCCACGTGGCGACGAGCGCCGAGAAGACCCGTGCCGGATCGGGTGGCCACTCGTGTCGGCGTCGGTCGTGGTGTGCGGTCGCCACGTACCGATGGGTCAGGAAGTTGACCTCGACGGCAATCATCGCTCACGCCCCAGGCTGCTCGGCGTGGCTCACCTTGCGGCTCCTGCGGATCAACTCGACCAACTTCGGGGCCGGTTCGAGGCGGATGTCTTCGGTCTCCCAGCCGAGGCCCAAGCTCGCGGCTCGTTCCGCGGCCGTACGGAGAATCGACCCTGCCGTGCTCCGATCGACGTCGACGACTTCGGGCGCCGAGCCGTCCCGACCCACCAACTCGATCCGCGGCGAGTGCTCGGGAACCAGCAGGCAACGGGACCGCAGATCGTGGTCCATCTCGTGTTGGAAGACCATCGCCGCCACGCCCAGTGCTGCGATGGCTGTACGCGCCGCGTCCTGCGCCTCACGGCTGCGCTCAGCGAAACGCAGTCGCCGGAGAGCCGCCAGTGAGATCACCGTCGTCTGCACCGCTGCCGAGATGGTCACACCACCCGCCCGGGCATCGATGGAAGGAGCGACATTCCCGTGGTTGATCTTCGAGGGAAGGCCCGGCGTACCGGCTTCGCCGCCACGAGACGCCAACTCGGGCTTCCCCTTCGAGTCCATCGCGGCCTCGTCTCGATCGAACGTCCACACCTGATCAGCGTCCGCGTGGTTGAACGCCCGGTCTACCTCCTCGAGCCGCTCGATCTGCAGTGGATCGATTCTGCTCCCGACCTTCTTGCCGATCTGCGCATCGTGCCCGACGATCTCGGACACGAATGCCCGCTGGAACTTCGAACCCAGCCCACCCTTCGGCCCGGTGGAGTCCCACATGCCGAACAGGAGAGCCGAGGGACAGTAGCGGAACAGTGCCTTGGCATCGCGAGGGCTGGCGTCGGTGATGGCACGCCCGAGGTCGGACAGGCGGAACAGCGTGCCCCCCAGTAGCGAGTCCCTGAAGATTGCATCGGCGAAGCGGTGAGGAGCTTCCAAGGCGGTCAGCCGGCCGACATCCGCTACGTCCTCAGCGACGCTGAAGTCGACGTAAGGCACGGGAAAGCCCAGTTCCCCCGATTCCCATCCGTCGAGCAATGCCAGTTCGGCCCGGTTCGCCTGCGACGCCACCGAGTCAAGCAGCACCGTGGTAACGACTCGGTCGTCCAGCTGCCGTTCCTCGACTACGTACTTGTGCTCAGCACGGCCGTCTACGGCGTAGGACGGGGGGAACACCTTGTCGCCCGGTCCACCGGCAGGTTGCAGGCGTGTCACCGACCGCAGCGCGACCGCACCTCCCACAGCTGCGTCCCGGAGTTGTTCGAATGTGAGATTGGGCATGGCTTCTCCCTGTTGTCTGGTTTCGCCGACCATCGTTGCATCAACACTGTAGGAGGGGGGTGCGACAAGGCCTGCGCAGCAGCCACTCGACGGGACACTTCGACCGTCCTGACCAGCGACAATCTCGTCCTCACACGCCACCCGACCCGCACGGCCATGTACCGAAACCCGAGAGGAGCGCCCGCGCGCGCTGCAGCGCTCGGGATATAGCCGGCGGTGGTACCATATATGGTATAAACAAGACGACGGTGTACCTGCCGGAGGCTCTGAAGCAGGGCGTGGAGCGGATGGCGCGGCAGCGTTCGTGCTCCGAGGCGGAGGTGATCCGCCAGGCCATACAGGACGCGATCTCGCGTCCCAAGCCCCGCGCCGGGATCATCCCCGGTGACAGCGCCTGGGCCGAGCGAGTGGACGACTACATGGACGGTTTCGGCGAGCGATGATCATCGCCGACACCAGCGGCCTGATCGCCTTCTTCAGCAAGTCCGGATCACAGCACGAGGCGGTGACGGCGTGGATAGGCACCCACGATCCGGTGATGGTGGTCTCCCCCTACGTCCTGGCCGAGGTGGACTACCTGGTCGCCACCCGCAAGGGTACCGACGCCGAGTTGGCCGTGCTGGCCGAACTATCGGGTGGCGCCTACGAACTGGCGAGGATGGACGCGCCCGACGTTGTGGAGGCGCGACGGGTGGTGGAGCGCTATCGGGACCTTGGCGTCGGTCTTGCCGACGCCTCCATCGCAGTGCTCGCGCAGCGCTACCGGACTCGCACCGTCCTGACGCTGGATCGGAGGCACTTCGGCGTCATGCGCCCGCTGGACGGAGGCACCTTCACGATCGTCCCGTGAGCGGAGGGTGTGGGATTCGAACCGGCGGTGACCCCGTGGCCACGACGGCTCTCGGGCCGCCCCGTTGGTCCGCTCCGGCAACCCTCCGCCGCACGAGCCGGCAGCGCCGGGCGGCGAAGAACCCCTGCGGGTATTCCGGTCAGACCTCGATCATGAGGGTGACGGGGCCGTCGTTGGTGAGTTCCACCGCCATCTCGGCGCCGAAGGAGCCGGTCGCCACGGTGGCGCCCAGGCGCCGCAACTCGGCGACGAGTTCGTCGATCAGCCGGGCCGCCTCGTCGGGAGGCGCCGCGGCGACGAACGACGGGCGGCGGCCCTTGCGTGTGTCGCCGTAGAGGGTGAACTGGCTGACCACCAGGATCTCGCCGCCAACGTCGGCCACTGACCGGTTCATGTGGCCGTTCTCGTCGGCGAAGATGCGCAGGTGCCATAGCTTGGCGGCCAGCTTGAGCGCCGTCTCGCGATCGTCGGTGTGGGTCACCCCCACCAGGCAGCACAGCCCCGTGCCGATCTCGCCCACGACCTGGNCGCCTACCCGCACCCGGGCCTGGGAGGCCCGCTGCACCAGCGCTCGCACCCCGCCAGCCTAGGTAGCGACGCCCTCCCGGCCCCAGCCGGGCGGGCAGGCGGCAACCGCTTGCAGGATNNTCGCCGCACGATCGCTCCGAGCCGGCCGACGGCGCGCCCAGCGTCGACGGCGCCCTCCATCACCCGCGACGAGTCGGAATCCCCGCCCGGATCGGGCGAACCGGTACCGTGAGATCGTGCCGGTTCGCCAGTTGCTGACAGACGTCGTCATCGTGAACGGTGACGGGCTGACCGAGCCGTACGAGGGGGACGTGCTGATCGAGGGCGACCGCATCGCCCAGCTGGGTGACGTGGCGCCGAGTGCAGCCGGCGACGCCGACCGGATCATCGAGGGGCACGGCAGGGTGCTGGCGCCGAGCTTCGTGGACACCCACAACCACGGGGCCCTCGGCGGCACCCGGATCGGTGAGCACGGCATCCCCATCACCTGCGAGATGGCCCTGCGGGGCGGCGTCACCAAGCGCGTCTGCGGATCCGACGGCTTGTCGCCCGCACCGGTGCTGCCCGCACAGCGCGACGAGTACGCGGCCCAGCTGGCGCCGCTGGACGGATCCGTGGGCGAGCCGTGGGGTGGTCGACGGTGGCAGGGTTTCTCGCCTGGCACCGGGGTCGTTCGGTCACCGACATGGGCATCCACCTTGGCCACAGCGCCGTTCGCCGGATGGTCATGGGGAACTCGCCGCGGGTGGCCGGCAACGAGGAGTGCGGGACATGTGCGCGGTGGTCCGGCGGGAAGCGCGGCACACGCTGGGACTGTCCACCGGGCTCGTCTACAACCCCGCGGTGTACTGCGACCGGCGCGAGCTCACCCTGCTGGTGTCGGCCTTCAACGACGTCAAGCCGGGGGCGCTGTTCCCGCACCTGCGCTCGGAGAGCGACGAGATCGTGTCCGCGCTCAACGAGGTGCTGATTCCCGCCTTCGAGGGCGGGGGCGGCTACTGCAACGAGCACAGCAAGATCGCCGGGCGCCGCAACTGGGACAAGTACAACGAACTCGTCGGGCTGATCGACGAGACCGCCGACTTCATCCCCACCATGGAGAACATGTACCCCTACCCCGCCGGCAGCACCACCGGCGACGCCATCTTCCCCCCCGAGGTGCGCGCCGGCCTCCGTGAGGAGTACCTCGCCCGCCTGGGTGACCCCGCCGCCCGCCGCAGTGCCTACGAGCGCATCCGCGGCGACACCACGACCTGGGACAACTTCGTGGACTTCTGCGGGGGTCTCGACGGCGTGCAGATCGCCGGCGTGCGCGCCGGCGTCGGCGACGGGTTCTTGGGCAAGCGGCTCGGCGACGTGGCGCGTGCCGCCGGCCACCGCGACCTGGCCTCCTTCGCCGCCCACGAGGCTGTCATCGACTTCTTCGTGGCCAACCGGGGCGAGATCACGATCATCACCCACTACGGCAACGACGCCACCGTCGAGCGGTTCTTCCGCCGCCCCACCATGGCGATCTGCACAGACGGCCTCATGCCCGGCCCCGGCCAGAAGCCGCACCCCCGCTCCGTCGGATCGTTCCCCAAGGCGCTGCGCATGGCCCGGGAACTGGACATCCCGCCCCAGGAGATCGTCCACCGCATGAGCACGCTGCCGTGCCGCTTCCTGGGGCTGGAGGACCCGGTGCTGCGAACGGGCGCCGACGCCTCCCTCGTGCTGTTCGACGCCGAGACCGTGCGCGAAGCCAACACCTTCAGCGAGCCGCTGATCCCACCCGAGGGCATCGACGCCGTGTGGGTGCACGGCGACCTCGTGTATGCGGGGGGTCGTTTCCACCCTCCGAGCCCGTTCGGTGGCCGGATCCTCACCTCACCGGGTCACCGGTCCTGAGGGGCCGACCCGAAGCAGCTGCTGTGTTCGTCGCATGATGCGGAAATGAGTTCAGCGGGCCACCGGTCCTGAGGGGGTCGACCCGACGCGACCCCAGCCCGGGCGGACGAGCCGAACAAGTCGCCGCAGATGGAGACCGGATCGCGGCGCGATGGGTTTCGGCCTGCGCCGGGACGACAGGGCTTCGCAGAACCGCTCGGCAGTCTCCTACCGGCCTGCCGGGAGCAACGACTTCCAGCGTGACCAGTCGAGGGGTTGGAGTCGCCCGGCGAGCCGGTACGCCACCGCGGCGACCACGAGCAGCACGATGCAGATCAGCCACACCCACCGGTACGAGAGACCGACGTCCAGCAGCGCCCCGAAGACCACGGGCGACAGCATCGTGCCGAGGTAGTAGCCGCCCATGGCCAGCGCGGAGCCACGGGCGGCGGCCGCTCCCGCCCGCTCCACGACCGCGGCGTTCATGGCGCCGAGCCGGGCCGACTGCAACGACATCGTGCCGATGATCCCCACCATCGCGATCACCACCCCCAGCGAGCCCCCGGCCAGGATCAGCGCGATGAAGACTCCCATCGTCAGGCACAGCACCATCACCAGGCGGATCCGGTACAGCACCAGCCCGAACACCGCCCACATGAACCGCGACCGGGCCGAGAGTATGACGACGAGCCGAGCCCGGAACTCCGGGCCCACCCGGCGGGACGCCACCACGATCACCAGCGTGACCCCGACACCGATCGCGGCGCTCACCCCCACCAGCACGCCGGAGGTTGCCGAAGCGAAGCCGAGGGACTCGTCGAGGTACGGCACTGACAGCAGGTACACGGGAACCGTTGCGAAGACCATGAGAGCCGCACCAACAGGGAACCAGCCGAAGTACCGGGGCAGTTCACGCACGGGGGCGCTGCGCTGAGCGGCGCGGTCGTCGGGAAGCGCCCGCCACACGACCAGCGCCGCCAGCACCCCTCCGACGGCAAGGGCTGCGTACAGCCACCGCCAGTGCCAGCGCTCGGAGATCCACGGCCCGAAACCGGCGAGCAGGGCCAAGAAGCCGGGGACGGCTGCGGACTTGGCCACCATCGCCGCGGTCCGCCACTGGGCGTCGATCGACCGCTTGACGACGATGTTGGTCCCCACATTGGTGAGCGCATACCCCGCGCCGTTCAGGACGCCCGCCACCAGCAGGAACGGATAGGAAACCGCCGCCGCGGCGATGGCGGCCGCAACCGCCACGAGCGCCATGTCGACGAGCACGACCCGGCGGGCACCCCAGCGGTCGACCAGGCGCGCCGCGGGGCCCATCGCCAACCAGGTGCAGCCGTAGTTCACACTCGACAGCAGGCCGACCTGCCAGTAGTCGATGCCGAGGTCGGCGCGCAGCGCAACGACGATGAAACCCGGCAGGAAGCCCACCGCCGAACCCAGCGCCATCGCCACGACACTGCCCGCCGCCGCAGCGAGCGGTCGTTGCGCGCTCTGTTCGCTCACCGGCGCGCACCCTAACCAGTCGTCATCCCCCTCGGCGGACCGCCGGTCCGGGGAGCGCTAGTTGGATGTGTCCTGGGGCTCCTCGGAGTCGGCGGTGTCCTCCGCTTGGGGGTCGTCGCCGCCGGCGGTCCAGACAGTGGTGTCGCGCAGCGGGTCGGGGGCCGGCTTCTCGGCGGCGCCGCGGATGGGGGCGGTGCCGTCGATGAGGGTTGCCCAGTAGTCGTAGGCGGCGTCGCCGAAGGCACCTCCGATCTCCAGCGAAGCCTCCACCGAGGGGCGGAAGTGCACGCCTGCCCAGAGGCGGGACTCACCGCAGGTCTCCTCGTACTCGGTCCAAGTTTCGAAGCTGATCGTCAAGATCCGCGCGGGCGTGACCTCGGGTTCGATGACCGAGGACCCGGCCCGGAGCAGCGTCCTGAAGCTCTTGATCTCATCGGATCCCGAGTAGCGGCGGAAGGCCTGGGCGTAGGCGGCGCAGAACGCCGCGGTCGCCGACGGGTAGTCGGAGTGGTCTGCGTTCTGCACGTAACTGACCCAACCGCTCGCGGGCAACTCCACGGTGCCCGCCCCGGGGCCGCCCCAGGCGATGACCATCTCGTCGCCATACAGGTACCGGATGGCGGTGATCGGCCGTACCGCGTCGTAGCGCAGTTTCTCCTGCCAGATCACGATGCCGGCGTCGAATTGCGCCATGTGCAACAGGAACCCCAACTGCACGAACTCGATGACATCGTCGACGTCCTTCGTCGTGGGCGACAGGATGATGTCCCGCGCCTTCAGGTCGAAGAGCTCCACCAGCATCTTCTGGGTGTCATTGAGGCCCGCCGAGCGCTCCAGCACCCGATCCGNCTGCNCCCGGTACGCCGCCAGGTTGGCGTAACTGCTGTTGCTCGGCGGCGCGACGCGGTAGTCGCGGGGGTCGATGTCTGCATACGGCTCGGTCACCGAGTACTGCGGGGTCACGAAGTTCTGGATCACATACACACCGCTGCGGCCCGGCCGCACCAGCAGCGGCTGCCAGCGCGACGGGTCGACCACCTCCAGGCCCGAGTTGACCGGCACGAAACCGGTCGTGTCCATGAACGGGAACCCCGGCGTCTCATCGCCGAAATGATTGAACCCATCATGGCGCCGCGCGTCCAGCACGCTTCGCGCCGCCACGTGCCCGATCCCCGCTGCCCTCGCCAAATCCTCTGTGACGTCGTCGGGGTCCAGATTCACGTCGCGCATCATCTGGCGCCACTGCTCGGTCCGATGCGGTGCCATCTCCAGCATTGAGTGATACACCGCGTACATGACGGCAATGTTGGGGTAGAAGTTGCTCAGTGATTGCGANGCCGGACGCCGACCCAGACGCGAGTACACGCCCACGGCCGTGTCGTCANATGGCGCCACCGCGTCGAACGCCGCGTTGAACAGGATCGTGAAATAGCGGAACAGCACCGAGGCGTCGTTCAGCCCCGGCGACACATCAGTCCGCAACCACGAGACGATGTACGGCAGAGCCACATCCCGCATCGCATTGTCACCACTCAGATTGAAGGGCCGCTTCACGCCGTCGACGGCGAACGGCTCGGCGCTGTCCTCGGGCGAGGGCACCGAAGCCACCTGCGCGTGCGCACCCCCCGCCACACCGGACAGCAGTGACGCGACCACAGCCGCGGCGGCGACTTTCCGGAAGATTCTCAGTGCGCGAGAATAATCGTAGGTAAGTTCAATGTTCTCCTGACGGGGCAGACAACTCTCAAGGATATGCCGATGCGCTCGCCGTAGTGGACATGATTTTATGGAAACTTTATGTTTGAGAGAAGTGGAACGACAATTCTCGACCAAATCGGTCGGGAAGTCCCGCTGCAGCACGCGCACTGATCCGCTTCCGCGGTGGACGGCAAGTGTGCTGAGCGATCCCCGAATCGGGTACCCCTCGATTCAATACCCCTGGTCAGGGGCTCGCAGGATTGGTCGAATTGCCACCATTCAGTCGAATTGCCACCATTCAGCAGCCTCCCATCTCTCGCTGAGCGGGTATCCGCCCCGCCGGCCGGTAGGCCACAGCGGCGCCCACCACCAGCATCGAGCCGATGAACCACGCCCAGCTATAGGAGCCAACGGTGTCGACGACGGCGCCGAAGGTCGTCGGGGCGGCCACCGCTCCCGCGTAACACCCGGCCATCGTGAGTGCCCCGGCCTGAGCCACCGCTGGGCCGGCCCGGTCCACGAAGGCGGCCTGCATGGCGCCGATACAGGCCAACTGCATCGAGATCCCCCCGACCACGCCGAGCACCCGCTACACCCAGTCCCAGCGTCCCGCCGGCCAGGTTCAGGCCGCTGGAGGCTCCGGTGACGAGAGCGAACGCCACAACCAGGGGAATCCGTCGGGACGGGCCCGCACGGTCGACACCCAACCCGCTGAGGATCATCGCCCCGGCACCGATGGTCGTGCTCATGCCCACCAGCAGCCCCGAAACGGTGGATCCAGGCTAAGAGGCCGCGCGGATAGACCCTGACCAGGGATTGTGGAATTCAGCCGGCTCAGGCACAAATCGCTGGTGGACGTCCTGGCAACGGGAATCGACGGAGATGACCGGTTGGTTGGGGCGATCTATTTGCGCACGCTCCAATCCTGGATCCACCGAGGGTGTGGGGGTGTGGCATGCGGGGAAGTGCCGTCCCGGCAGTGGGGGGATGCTCGGCGCTTGGCCGGGAACTGCCTCGGTCCGGGCCGGCTGTCCGTGTGACCTACGGCTCGTCGCAGGCCGACGAGGTGTTCCCGCTTATCTGCACGCCCGACATCTTCACACTGAGTTCATGGTGCGGCGGCCGGCGGTGGTGACGGTGAGGATGTCTGAATTGTTGCAAATATGTTTCCAACAATCAGAGAACAAGTGTTGTGAGTGTCGTAGGGGGTTGGTAGAGTAGGCGTTACCGGTCACTGACCTCGATCGCAGCGAGGTCGGTCTCATTGACCGGCTCGTCGACGGGAGTCGACCC
>JGI24792J26632_1001148_pt1 | contig 16570 bp, 20 predicted proteins | sample MesohylBB_FD_26632 | JGI IMG/M metagenome (IMG submission 26632)
GGGATGCGGCGCTGGGTCGAGCGATGCTGCCCCAGCACCCGGCAAGCCCGGCGCTCCGAGATCCCGAGCCGGTCGCATACGTGATCGATGCACTGACGGCGGCGCGAGGGGCTCAGAAGTTTCCCCCTGCGGCCTCCTTGAGGATCTGCTTGTCCAGCGTCAGGTCCGAGACCGCACGGCGCAGCCGCTCGTTCTCCTTCTCGAGCTCCTTGAGGCGGCGGAGCTGATCGCCGCTCATCCCGGCATACTCCTTGCGCCAGCGATAGAACGTGACCTCGCTGATCCCGAGTTGCCGGATCGCGTCCGCCATCGACATGCCCTGGCCGTGCAGGACTTCTGCCTGCCGCAGCAGGCTCACGATCTCCTCAGGCTTGTAACGCTTCCTTGCCATCGTCGGTCCTCCTCTTTCCGTAACCTTAGGGTGGACCAATTCGATGGGGGAGGATCACCATAGGCCTCGAACTCGTCCTTGATCGCGTGCATGGCCTCGACCAGGGCGGTGTCGTCGGCCGTGCCCTTGGGCTCGTGGTAGTAAGTAGACCGCGCGATCCCCATCAGTCGGCATCCTTCGGCGACGGAGAGGTCTTGGGGCCGGTGACGACTGACATGGGCGCGCCTCTCGGCGGCCGTCCGTGCCGCTGAGCCCCCTAAGACACTCCAGCTCGAGCACCTGCTTGCCGGCCAGGCGCTCGAGGGCAGCGATCCGGGCCTCGTATTCCTGGATCATGTCGGCCGCCTCGGTGTCCTCCTCGAAGGCGCCGGCCTCGTACTTGGCGACCCAGATCCTGATCAGGGTGTGGGAGAGGTCGTGGCGGCGGGCCAGGCTATGGAGCGTCTCGCCGGCGAGATACTCCTGAACGACCTAGCGCTTGAAGGCGATGCTGTGAGTGCGGTGGGTTCGGTGCTTTGCCACGAGCGTCGATCCTTCGAATGCCCGGCCCACCGGTCAAATCATTTCAAACCACCTGTCCCGTCCCAGGGACCCAGTCCAGTCATCGTCAAATAAATCACTTGTTTAGTGAAGCGTTCCTCAGTCATACTGAACTCAAGCGATTTCAGTCCACGTGTCGTGTTTCCTTGCAATATGGAACACAAACAAGAGAACTGAGTTGGTCCGGGGGATTCGGGCAGGGGGTTACGGCACATTTCGCCCTTTGGAGAAGGGGTACGAGATGAGACAGCGGCGCCGGTTTACAGCGGAGTTCAAAGCTCGGGTTGCTCCGGAAGCGTCGTGTGGTGACAAGACGATCCAAGAAATTGCGGCCAAGCACCAGATTCATCCGAACCAGGCGAGCGCCCGGAAGCGCTGGGCGGTTTAGTGCATGAAGGATATCTTCGTAGAAGCCGGCGGTCACAGGGCGGATTACGCAGTCGAAGTCCACAAGCTTCACGTCAAGACCGGCGAGTTGACGGTGGAGCGCGAACTCTTGGTCAAGAGCGCAAGCCCGGAGCCGACGGGAGCGCCGGGCGATGGTCAAGCGCGGCCACCCAAAGCTGAGTTTGAGCCGTCAATTCGGATCGCTGTCGATCAGCCGCCCCCCTCTAGCGCTCGCTCAAATGCGAGGCCGTGTGTCTGCACGCACTTGCCTAAGATTTCAAGGCGCGGTTCGTTATTGGCGAACGGATCGAATTCTACAACACTGAGAGACCGTACTCCGCGTTGGGTGGACGGACGTAAGCCTAGACTTGGAGCGGCGGTTCACCTGAGGATATGATGGACAATCTGCTTAGCACTTTGCCCACATCCCCACAGGCGCAACAACAGCAACGGGAGTATCGATTCAAGGGGACCTCTGGCGGCCTGAGAAACAACCGGAGTACATCTTAACTCAGCCGCCAGGCTGTCCAAAGTAGTGGGGTCACGTCGATCCCACGTCACAGGCCGGCGCGAGGGCCAAGGGTATCACATTCCGCTTTTCGAATTGTTTAACCGAGGTGTCCAAAGTGGTGTCAAGGGCCTCCGAGTTACCATACGACGGGAACGACCTGAGCAGCGGCGAGCCGAAACGGCAGAAGCTGTTTCGGTCGTCCGTGTTGCAGGTCGTTGTGGCTCCCAAGTTTCCGCAGCAGAGTGCGTTCTTCCCAAGGTGTTTTTGTCTGTACTTGACTTTTCTTCTTCCCTCAAGGGGCTATGCGACCATGGTCTTGCGGCAATTGAGTTTGTGATGGATTCGGGAGGGGAACAAAGGTGATCCATTCAGTCAATGAGCTTGCGTCCGAACTAGCGGGCAGCATTTCGATCCTGTCCATGAGAGTTGACCCTTGGGACCATGTGTGGACGAAATGTCTGTTCCCAGTGAGGGTGTATGACGCTCTAACCGCCAGTTTCGATCAGATAAGTATGGCTCACTATAAGAAAGAGAGAACTGACAAGTCTTATAGTTTTTCGAGCGCTCTCTTGCAGGATCGGTTCTGCTCGGCCGATCAGCCTTGGCAGCAGATTGCGAATGTCTTGCAGGGGTCCAAATATCGCGAAGCGGTAGCCCGCTTGGCGGGAATGAACCTAACCGGCGCGCGCGTAACACTGAACATGTGGGAGTATGGGCCCGGTGATTGGCTGGGCCCGCATCTCGATCATCCTGACAAGCTTGTCACGCAGGTCTTCTATCTCAGCCCGGACTGGAAGACTTCGGATGGTGGCCGGCTGATGATTCTGGACGGCGACAGCACGTCGGAGCTAGTGAGTTATGCGCCAGCAGTATTCGGCAGCTCGTTCATTTTCATCCGCTCTGACCGATCCTGGCACGCCGTCGAGCCGATCGCTAAAAGCGGAGGTCTGCGACGTTCGATGACACTAACCTACTGGACTACTTAGGATAGCGCAACCGAAGAGGGCGGCGCACCAAAGAGCGAAGACCAATCATGGGAGCTGACTATGACGATCGAAAATCGCGATGTAAACCAGCTGCTGGATGATCTTATGTCCGATACAAATATTCAAGAGCAGTGGACGCTCAATCCTAACCGAGTGGCAGCGGAATACAATCTTACCGAGGCGCAAACCGTTGCGCTGCTGAGCGGGAATGTCGATAGTCTAATCGCGGAAGGGCTTGCGGCACGCCATGTGCAAGAAATGCGGGTCAGTTGGTAACCTGTTGGATGAGTGTTGCGCTTACCTCCTTTCCCGGAGGAGGACTGCGGGTACCCCGGGTTGCCATCGGATGCAGCGAGTTTGCGGAACTGTCTCAGGACGTTGACGCCATTGTAGGCCGAGCTGTGGAACTCGGTCTGGTCTTTTTTGATACGGCGGATGTCTACAAGGATGGTGGGAGCGAACGCGTACTTGGTGCAGCACTGAAGGGTAAGCGAGATACCTGTGTCATCGCAACCAAGTTTGGATACGATACCAAGGCGAGTGGTGGTAGCAGGAAAGCGATCCGGATTGCCGTTGAGGCCAGTCTGCGCCGTCTTGAGACAGAGTATATCGACCTCTATCAGATGCATGCTCCTGACCCGGTCACTCCCATCGAAGAGACGATATCAACGCTTCAGGAACTAGTGCATGAGGGTAAGGTCCTGTACTTCGGATTGTGCAATTTCGATCCCTGGCAACTGGTGGATGCACAGCATGTGGCTCGCGCGCTGGACGGGCCATCGGTACTCTCCATTCAATCTCCGCTAAATGCGGTTAATTTGACCCCCTATCGAGCTGCGAGGCCAGTGCTGGAGAAGTTCAATGTCGGCATGCTGGCGGCATCACCTCTGGCGCGGGGGCTGTTGGGCCGGGATTACACGTTTGGCAACCCGCCACCCGAAACTCATCCCCTGTGGGGTCGTAAGGGCGTAGTGTACTGGTCAGAGCGCGGCATAAGCGTCGCGCTGAGACTACGCGAAACGGCGCGGCGGCGTGGAGAAACAGCGGCTAGCGTTGCCCTGCAGCTTCTGCTGTCACTGCCGGGCATCATCAGCGTGTTGGCTCGACCCCGCGTGCCTGATGATCTAAGGGATTACTCGGATCTTTCCGACCTCGGCCTAACGCGCTCCGAAATCAACTACATCGTTTACGGAACTTGAGCGGCAGAGCGCTTGATGGGTTGATTGCGCTCATGGACAAGAGAAATGCAATGGGAACAGCAGTAAAAAGTGCCCTTGACCTGCACTCCCTGTCGAAGGTCACGATGAATAGAGAACCCTCACAATGGGGCAGCTACTATGGAGTGTTTAATCCAAGAGTCCTAGAGGCGAAATTCCCTGAGGATCATTTTTCCTATCATTCACAGCGCCGTATTCTGGAGGCGATCTGTAAACGGGGCACGGATGCATGGTATCAACACAATGTCCGTACCCGGCCTCTATTGGAGCTGGGCAGTAAGGACCCTTTCGAACCCGATACGCTGGACCCCTTGTGGCTTTGCGTGGCCGACGATCTGTCATCAAGAGACTACCGAGAGTGTTTGAGTGAAACCGTTAGACACAATGTCCGGGATCTGAAGATGCAGGCGCATTTCTGGGAGTTTGGCGAAGGATCGTTCTTTCAGCCCCATGTGGACAAGACCCATAAGATCGTCACCCATCTGATGTATCTGACCAAGGGCTGGACCGAGGGTAAAGGAGGATGCCTTCAGCTCTTGGGCTCGAAGAATTCCGCGGATATCAGGCGAACATTCCCACCGACAGCCAACTTCGGCGTTCTGTTGAAACGGGAACCGCACGCTTGGCATTCGGTATCGAAAATCCCGATAGGTATCGACAGTCCCCGGTTAGTTCTCCAAGCGTGGTTCTGGGGCAGCGACTATGTTTAGTGACCTGCCCCGTGCGACCAGTCCAAGTCAAGTGTTAGGCCGCGTATTCATAAGATAATTGTAGTGGGGAGCGAATCATGATTCAAGCTCCCAAATTGGGGGAGCCTGCCGATGAGCCGCTACGATCTGACCGGCTTCGAGTGGAACGTGATCGATCCGCTGCTGCCGAACAAGCCTCGCGGCGTCCCCCGTGTGGTATCCATCCGAGCAGTGCCGCAGCCGGTAATGCACCATGGGCCAGCCGGTGGGCCCTGAGGGAAGTTTTCAGCGAGTGGCGCAGATCAGGCCGCGAGGGCCTGTTGCCGTTCGGCCTTCCAGCGCCAGGGGAGGAGTTCGTGCAGCCGGGTCTGCGGTTTCTCGGCGATGCGGGCGAGGACGTCGGCGAGCTAGGCCTAGGGGTCGACGTCGTTGAGCTTGGCGGTGCCGATGAGATGCCGTAATGGGGCTCGGCACCAACCGTCACCGCCGGAGCTTGTCGGGATGACGGCGAATCGGGTGTCGTTGCCCTTGCACGCTCAGCGTGCTCACGGGGTCTTGCCGGACGGCGCGCCCCAGTCCCTCGAGAGGAAAGGGCAACGACATGAACGTCTATATTGGGCTGGATGTATCGCTAGCAAGCACAGCGGTCTGCGTTCTCGACGAGAAGGGCAAGATCGTGACCGAGGCCCAGGTCGCGAGCACGTATGAAGCACTCATTTCGTTCATGGGCAAGCTGCCGCAAGAGATCGTCGCGATCGGCCTCGAGGCCGGTCCCTTGTCCCACTGGTTGCACAAGGGAATGACTGACGCTGGCTTCGAGCCTGTGCTGATGGAGACCCGACACGTGAAGGCCGCGCTGAAAGCCATGCCGATCAAGACGGATCGCCGGGATGCCGAGGGTATCGCACGGCTTTTGCAGATGGGCTGGTTCCGGCCGGTGCACTGCAAGTCGGTGTCATCTCAGGAGATGCGCGCTCTGTTGACCTCGCGCAAGACCGTGGTGAACGCGCTCTCCAACATTGAGCTTTCGCTGCGCGGCGTGCTGCGCAACTTCGGTCTGAAGCTCGGCCAAGTCTCGAAGGGCCGCTACGAGGCCCGTGTCCGGGAGTTGATCGCCGGCAACGCGATGCTCGAAGCCGCGGTGAAGCCGATCCTGCGAGCGCGGGCGAATCTGCGCCGCGAGCTGACCGGCCTAGAGAAGCTGGTCCGCAATCTGGCGAGGCAGGACCCGGTGTGCCGCCTCTTGATGACCATGCCTAGTGTCGGCCACATCGTAGCCCTGACTTTCACCTCCGCGAGCGACGATCCCGATCGGTTCCGGAGATCGAAGGATGTCGGCCCCTGGGTGGGGCTGACGCCGGGACGGGACCAGTCCGGCGAACGGGATATCGTCGGCGCAATTACGAAGTGCGGCGACGCAGGTCTGCGTACGGCGCTCTACCAGGCCGTAACGGTGTTGCTGAACCGCGGGAGACCGAACCGGCTAAAGGCCTGGGCGCAGCGTCTGACGAAGCTCCGGGGCAAGAAGCGTGCGACCGTTGCCCTCTCCCGGCGCATCGGCGTGGTACTTCACCGCATGTGGCGAGATAGCACGGAGTTCCGCTTCACGCGCGAGCAGGCGATAGCGCTTCGCACGGCATCATAGGCGCGGCTGCGTCCCACCGGCAGTCAGCAAGAAGAGGAGGAAAAAGCCGCGCTTGAAGGTGGTTATCCACCGGATGTCCCCTCGCCGGGACGCGGTTCCCGATGATGCGCGTGTGCACCCTTGTTTGCCGAACCGCTCTTGCGCGTTCGAGCACGCGATTGAGATTGGCACTCGGGAATCGTTTGGACCAAGCATGACGTTGGCAGCCCCGCGCTGACCACGGACGGAAGCGAGAGCCTGGCGGCGGACACGGATTCGGTAGTGTGCTGTCACGCAGTTCGAACCAAGAACAACAACACAAGCATCCTCGCTGCGGGCTTGAGCTGCAGCGAGGATGCTTTCACCCAACGGTAACCCTCCAGTGTAGGCCGCCTGTTCGGATCTGGGGAGTTTTGTCAGGCTGAGCGCTCGGGGAGTGGGTGCTTCGTAAGTGTCCAATTCGATTTTGGTGGGCACTTAGCTGATGTCGAATTGCGAGGAGAAGCCGGGCGCGGCGGGCGACGGGGTGCTGCGTCGCCGTCGTCGCCGGCGGTGGAGCGAGGCGCAGAAGCGGCAGATCGTGGGGGAGACCCACGAGCCGGGCGTCTCGGTGCCGATGGTGGCGCAGCGCTACAACCTGAATGCCAACCAGGTGTTCAAGTGGCGACGTCTGTTTCGCGAGCTTGAGCGTGCTGGCGGGGCCGGCCGGTTTGTGCCGGTCGTCGTCGAGGGGGCACCAGGTCACGAGGCGGGCGCTGCTGCGCTGAGCCCGCGGTCCGACGATGACGTCGCGGTGGGAGTGCCGGCGACTGGGCGGATGGAGATCGTGCTGCCGGGCGATCGCCTCCTCGGCGCTGGCGCGTGTGATTGCGGTGCTGGAGCGGCGATGATCCCGTGTGTGGACGCCCCCGTAGATGCAAGCATTTTTCGAACGGCTTGGTGCATGCGGTCACACCATTGAAAATCGAGCTTGACGGGAAACGCCCCATTACAGAAGTGGGCCCCTGGGGTCGGACAGTTTCATGCGGCGGTTTTGACCGGCTTGCGGGACTGCTCCTCCTCGAAGCGGTTAGGGCTCAGGTATCCGAGGGCGGAGTGTAGGCGCCTTTGGTTGTAGCTGTCGATGAAGCGCGGCAGGTGTTCCGCCACCTCGTCTGCGCTCTCGAATTCCATGGGGTAGACGCCCTCAAGGTGACTAGAATCGATCGGATCAGAACTTTCAAGGACGACTACTGCGAAATTTTGCCAGCGACTAGCGCTGCTGCGATGATGCCCTCGATCACCTCTGTCTTGGCACTGGCATAGGCGTTCATGTCCGGCCAGTCATTGTTCGCCAGTGCGCGCTTGATCTCCTCGTAGCGGCTTCGGTCCTCCGCATTGGTTCGCAGACGGTCTCGAAACGTCAGATTGCGCTTGATCTCTCCACAACCAGCCGAATAGACGTGGACGTGTACGTCCTTCTCGGGAGTCCGAAACATCCGGTGCTCGTTCCAGTGAGGCTCACGCACTCTGAGCAAATATCCGGCTGCTTCCAGTTGAGATAGATAAGTGGATTCGTCGGCGGAGTCCTCGACCACGACGAGAATGTCGATGATGGGCTTGGCGGCGAGTCCAGGAACCGACGTCGACCCGATGTGCTCGATTCGCAGAGCAACGTCACCTAGCGCCTTGGCGATGATCCCCAGATGCAACTCGAACTTCGTCGGCCAAGCTGGGTCATAGCTTATAATCCTGATTTCGCGGTTCTCGATGCCTCCTATCAGCTCAGTTTCCAATGATGTGCTCTCCACAATGGTTCTCGATCGGTTCAAACGCCTCCTTCAACGCTGCAACGGATGTGAGCGTAGTTGCAAGCGGGTCAAGGTCACTCGCGACGGAACATCGGCGCCCGCAAGCGCCCCCAAGACGCGGACGGAATCGAGCCGGCCATCGGCCACGGTAATATGCGGCGCATAGTTGTCATCGCTGGTGTCGGCGGGTGGCGTCCAGGAGACGCGGCGACACACTTGCAGCGCCCATTGGTGTACAGCAATCAGGCTGGGCTCGGGCTTCACGCGAATGTGGATATTGCATGTCCCGTCATTGCGCTCGAAGTTAGCCCAGCCTAGTAGTTCGACGTCGATGGCTGGATGCGGCGGAGCGACGAGCGCAAGCTTCAGGCGTTTCACCAGCGAGCGGCTCAAACACCCGACGAAAAGAGCCGTGACGTGTGGCTCCGATAGGTCAACCGCATGTGCGGCCAGCGAGGGATGCGCTCTCAGAGCCTTCACTCGCGCTCGCATCCCCCAAGACAGCTCGAAAATCAGCGACGTCTCCAAGAGGGAAGGCGCCGCCGGCGTCGCAGCGTCGTTCGTGCCTTGAATTGGATTCAATCCCGGCACGGCCTCGGCCCCAATTCTGGAAATGAGAGCATCTCGGAGAACTTCATGTTCCAACAACTCGACTCGTGTAAAGTACAAGGCACGTTCCGGTATCGTATGCTGGTGACTGCTCAGGGTCAAACCACTTCCGAAATTGTGTCGGTAATACGAGATATGTGGAGATGACGTAATGGGGCGTTTCACGTCAAGCTCGAATTCTAATGGATCATTGTTGCAACAATCAGTTGTTTTCCTGGCGTGGTGCAGGGGCTCTTTCGGTCTGACCGTAAGGCGCAGGGCAAGGCGCGGAGGAGATTGCCCGCGTCAGGTTCAAATTGATCGCCGTCGACGGCGCGACCCCGAAGCGTCTCGCCGCACTCCGTCGCGACATGCCACCGTTAGCGATCGCCGTTACCACCCGGAGGCGCCGATCATTCGAAAGAGGTCGTAGCATGCATGCTGGCCTCCTCCACCAGCCTGAATCTTGAATCACACTTCCAAGCGATTGAAAATAATGAAAATTGTCTGAGGTCAAGAATTCTCTAACCCAACTTCAACAGTGAGTTTCGAAAGTACTCGATAGAACATCGGGTTACGTCGTCGTCTCCGGTTGTATGCACTACATTTTCGGGGGATTGAGTGTCAGGCGTGGTGTTCGCGCGCGTTGGGCGGGAGGTCGATGCCGGCGGCGCGGAAGACCCTTCCGACCTGGCTCTCGACATGGATGCGCGTGGTGATGCGCTTGCCGTCCTTCTCGATGGTAGCCTGCTGGAGGCGGTCGAGGTCGCGGATCAGGTCGTCCCATTCGACGGCGGCGCGGCAGCGGTCGGCCAGTTCCTTCTGGAGGACCAGCGCGAGGAAGGAGCAAAAGACGTGGCTGCGGATCGCGGCGTCGCAGGAGTGGTAGATCGGGCGGGTGCACAAATGGGTCTTCGCGCGGCGGAACAGGTCCTCCACCGTGAGCAGTTCCCCGTATCTGAGCGCGGCATTGAGCGGGGTCATGCCGGCGTTGGTGCGCAGCACGAAGATGCCGTCGAAGCGGGCCTCCCCGGCGAGCTTGCCGGTGTCGATCTCGAACGCCTTGCCCGCGCCCGTACGGCGCAGGTGGCGCCGATAACAGGCGCGATTGCCGATCAGCGTCTTCTCGCCGTCCGCAAGGCGGCGCTGAAGGCCGTCCACCACGGCCTGCCGGTCGGCCCGGTCCTTCTCTGCCGAGGCCAGGGCAGGTCAATCCATGATGTCTAGCGAGAACTCGTCCTTGAAGCACCGTAGCGGACGGCCAGCCAAGCGTCTCGCCAACACACTCGCCGCAGGGGCCATGATCCCGTCCGCGGTCAGCGGCTCCACCTTGCGAATCGTGGCCGAGCGTTTGTCATGTGTATACGTGATCACCTGCTGCGTCCAACCGCTTTCTATTGTCGCCGTTAACATGTCGCCCGGCATGAGCGGCTCGTGAAGGACGCTCGCCGGTACACTTATCGAGTGTGAGGGGATGCTGCGAATCAGCTGGCAGAACGACTCTTCGACATTGCGCGCCGATATGCCGTCGATCTCAGGAAGCGACTCTTGGACAGCCCGATTGAACAGATAGATCGGGAAGTCCGGTCGCGCTGCCCAAAGGCCGAGGCCCGAGGCGTGACGTGCATTGAGCTCCGTTGCATAGAACTCACTGTCGGTCTGAATGCCGTCGACGCTGAATATTCCTCGGTAGCCTAGCTTGGCCGCGAGGCATTCGGCGATCTGACGGGCGGTGCCCCGCAGTTGATCCCGCGCCTGCGCCGAGGGGCGCCAGCGATTCGAGTAACCACAGAAAGTCAGACGATCACTCGACATATCGAAGAGCGTGACGATCTCGATCGGCTCGAACACGGCCGCTCCGTCCGACATGACCATGGCCAGCACGCTGCACGGTACCCCCAGTATAAACTCCGCAATTCGCACCCGCTCCGAGTGAGTCGCAAAACGTTCCGCCACATCACTGAGCTGGTCCGCTGTACGAACCCACGCGAGACCTGAAGAACCGCTAGAAAACCCACGGGTTGCGTCGGTCGCAACGAGGACTCCACGCCCTCCGTCGAGCCGCGCGGCGATGGGCTCCACCAACTCGCGCCGGCATGCCACCACCTTGCACCGCGGCGCTGTTACCCCTATTTCCCGCCAAAAGTCGTCGATCTTCGTCTTGTCCTCGAGAGACGCCCACGCTGGTCGCCGCCAGCCGTGGACGCTTCGGCCTGCTAGGCTTGGCACATCCATCCAGGGGTCCCCTACGAAGGTTAGGCCGCGCGGCTCATCAACACCGTCCAGCCACCGTTCGAAGCTCCTCGAGGGTGCGCGTTGCCACTGCCGAAAGCCGAGATCGTCCCCGGTCAGGCCCGCTGCGCGCCATGAGCGTACGCCCGCTGGCAGCGACAAATCGTCGCGACACGTCACCGCCACTTCGAGACGAGCACCGCAGGCCTCCACCTCAGACACGAGTCGTTGGGAGGCGCTGTTGAACGAGGGGACGACCAATCCGGCCCGCCGGCCCGTCCAAAACCGACGGAGCGCATCGGTGGCGTGAGCGAGGGTATCTTTCACCTCTGACGCTTCTCGAAGCGCATTGCGGCAATCGAATCCCTGTGCGATTTATTCCTTCGGGAAGTAGTTCTCACAATCGCCGTCACGGTGCATGTCGAGCGTCAAGAAATGAAGCCTGCCACCGAACGAATACTCCTTTCAAAGTGGCATAGGGATTACCTCGAAGTCAAGTTGGTCGATCTTCACTACACATCGAGATCTATCCGGCGCAGCGTACCCTCAGCACGACGTTTCTGCCGGCGGCTCGCCGGTCTCCATTGCGCCCTCGATTGTCTTTCCGATGCGCTCTGCGGCGGCCTGCAAGTCGCGGTCGCCGACGTGGGCGTATCGCAGGGTCATCACGGGGTCGGCGTGCCCGAGCATGCGCGCGACGGTTGACAGGGGAACGCCCCGGGCGACGGCCTGGCTGGCGACGGTATGCCTGAGATCGTGCAGGCGGACGTCGTCGAGCCCGGCTTCCTTCCGCGCCCGGCGCCAGAGGCGCAATGTGTCCGAAAGCGGTTTGTCCGGATGCCTCGGGGACGGGAACACGTAAGGGCTTGCGGCACGCGGCTGGCGGGCGAGGATGGCCTGCGCAGCCTTGCTCAGCCAGACCCTTCGCGGCCCGGTCTTGCTGTCGGCGAGGTTGAGGCGGTCGCCGTCGAACTCCGACCATCGGAGCTTCAGGATCTCGCCCTTTCTGCAGCCGGTGAGCAGGAGCAGCCGGATGACGTCGGCCTGTGGCCGGCGGGAGGGCCGCTCCCCGACCAGCCGATCGAGGACGCGGTGAAGTCGTTCGATCTCTTCGGCGGAGAGGAACCGGGTGAGTTTCGGACGGGGGTTCTTCGCGATGCCCTTGACGGGGGCAGTCTCCACATGGCCGGCGGCCAAAGCGGCGTTCATGGTCTGGCCGAGGATCTCGAGCGCCTTGTTGGCTCCGCCCGGCGCGGTGCGGCTGTAGGCGTCGAACCAGCGTTCGACGTCGATCCGCCGGACGGCGTCCAGCGGGAGGCGGCCGAAGGCGGGGATCAGCTGCCGCTTGAGCACACGATTGGCGGATCGGCAGGACGACGAGGCGCAGCGGCGGCGGTACGCCGGCAACCACTCGTCCAGGACGAAGTCGCGGAACAGGGGCGCGCCGGAACGTCCTTCGGTCTTGCGCGGGGCGTTTCCCACGCGGAGCGCCAGGGCTCGCCTCCGGGCGTCGTCGACGGTCATGAGCGCGGCCGGGCCGACGGTCGTCCTGACCGGCTCTCCCTGGACGCGCCCGTGCCAGACGAAGCTGCGATGCCCGGACGGGCGTACCCGCACGCCGAGGCCGGACACCACGCTGTCCCAGACCGCGTATTCCGTCGTGTCCGGCTTCAACCTGCCGACGCCCGCGTCGGTCAGCCGGACCTTCCGCCCCTTCACGCCTGCCTCCCCGACAGGACGGGAGACAGGGTCTCGACCGCCTCGCGGACCGTGGCGTCGGACAGGTGGGCGTATTTCAGGGTGGTCGACGCCTTCTCGTGACCGAGCAGGCGGCCGACGGCGCGCACGCTCTCGCCGCAGAGCAGCGCGATGCTGGCGTACGAATGCCTGATGTCGTGGAGGCGAACATCCTGCAGCCCGGCCTCCTCCCTCACGCCGCGCCAGAAGTAATCCAGCCACAGCCACGGGGTACGCCGACCCGCGATCGGGAAGACAAATCCAGACGAACGGGGCAGGCGGTCGAGGACGCCGCGAGCCGCTTCGCACAGCCAGACCGTGCGCGGGCCGGTCTTGCTGTCGCGCAGATAGAGCCGCCCCTCCCGGTAGGAGCGCCATTGGAGGGTCAGGATCTCCGCCTTGCGACACCCGGTGAGGAGCAACAGGCGCAGGGCGGCCACGTGCAGGGGGCGGTCGGCCTCGTGCCGACCCAGCACTGCGGCGAGACGGCGATACTCCTCGGGGGTCAGGAAGCGCTCGGATCGCCCCTGCCGGAAGCGGCGGATGCCGGCGCAGGGGTTGCTGTTCTCCGGGCGGTATCCCCAGGCCTCGGCCTGCTGCATGATGACCGAGAGGATCGGCGCCGAGCGGTTCGCGGCGGCGGGCGTCGCGTGGAGCCCGCGGAACCAGGCCCGCACGTCCTCCCGGGTTATCTCTCCGATGGGCCTGCCCGCGAAGAAGGGCAGGATCTGCCGGCGGAGGTAGTTCCGGTTCACGTCCATGGTGCGCGGCTTCCAGCGGCGCCCGTAGCGGTCGAAGACCTCCTCGGCGACTGTTTCGAAGAGACTGCCGCCGGGATCAGCCGCGTCGGGCTCCCGGCCGTCGCGCAGTGCGGCGAGCATCGACCTGGCCCTGGCCCGCGCCTCGGGCTCGGCGATCGTCGCCGCGTCGCCTATGATCTTCCAGACCCGCTTGCCCCTGTGCTGGCTGTGGATGAAGTAGCGCCTGGCGCCGGAGGGCATGACCCGGACGCCGTACCCCTTCAGCTCGGCGTCCCGGATATCGCGCACCTTGCGGCGGGGCCGAAGGGCGTCGACCCTGCGCTGGGTGAGTCGGATGGGTGGCATGATCGCGCGTCCCCGATCTGTTGCAGCGGGGTGCGGAACGGGCTTGCATTCCGCGCCCGGTGGCAATAGAAACGGAAGACCATCGCAATCGAATCAGCTACTTAGCACCGAAGGTGCGTGTTTCCGTGTGAAACGGATACGCTCCAGCGCCTCAATTCGAGAGTCGCGACGTTGCCCTATATGTGTCGGGCAACGTCCATGCGCCGGTGCAGGATGCGCACGATTTCAAGCGTGCCCTCGCGCTCACGGAAGTACATGACGTGGGAGCCCACCCCGATCTTCCTGTATCCGGCCCGGATGTCTTCGGCCGATAGACCGATCAAGGTGCCACGGCTCAACGCTTCACACGCCGCCTGGATGTCCCGCGTATAGCGCTCGGCCTGCGCCTCGCCCCATCGCCGACCGTGTAATCCCAAATCTCTTCGAGATTGGCCTGAGCCGCCGGTGAGAGCGCGAAGCCGGCCACGTCGTTCAGGCGGACTTCTTGCGGTCGATGAACTCGTCAAAATCGAAGGGGCTGGCGGATCCGGAACGTTCGCCCTCGACCAGAGCTTCGCGCAGAGCCTCCACTCTGGTTTCATGCTCTTCGAGCAATCGCAATCCGGCACGGATTACGTCGCTGGCCGAGTTGTAGCGTCCGGATGCGACGCGTTCATCTATGAAGCCCACGAAGTGGTCTCCAAGAGAGACCGACGTATTGCGCGCCATGTGGATGCCCCCGCCTCGCGTACCAAAATATGGTATTACCGCGACGACCCTCGATCAAGTCTGCCGTCGTAGCGTTGGCCCGATGAGTCTGCGGCGCTTGCTCACATCGGAGAGGAGGGGTGAAGCACGCCGCCTCGCCGCAGCACGCCGACATGGCGGGCGAGCCCGGTGTCGTCGTCGGTCTCGATCAGGACGGCGCAAAGGGTTGCCTCGCCCTCGGCGGGCGCCGCCCGGGGGCCGGGGCGCTTCCGCGTGAAGCGGGCGAGGGGCGCGTCGACGGCAAGCCCGATGATCGATTCGTAGCTGCCGCACATGCCGACGTCCGAGATGTAGGCCGTCCCCTCGGGCAGGATGCGGTGATCGACGGTCGGCACATGGGTGTGGGTGCCCGCCGCCAGCGACACCCGGCCGTCGGCGAGGTACGCGAGCGCCTGCTTCTCGCTCGTCGCCTCGCCGTGGATGTCGAGCACGATCGCATCCACCGACTGCCCAAGCCGGTGCTCCTGCAGCGTCTCCTCGACGCAGGCGAAGGGCTCGCCGATCGGATCCATGAAGAGCTGCGTGAGCACCTGGAAGACGAAGACCGAGCGGCCGTCCCGCGTGCGCAGCAACGCGCCGGCGCTGCCGGGCGTGCCCTTCGGGTAGTTGCGGGCGCGGACCAGCCGCCGGTCGGTCTCGATGTAGCTCTCGGTTCCGCGCTGGTCCCAGGCGTGGTTGCCGAGGGTGATCACGTCGGCGCCCACCTGATAGAGCCCGCGGCAGATCTCCGCGGTGATGCCGAAGCCGCCGGCGGCGTTCTCGCCGTTCACGATCACCAGGTCGAGGGCGAGCTCCTCGCGCAGGCCCGGCAGGTGTTCCGTCAGGATATCGCGGCCGGGGCGGCCGACGACATCGCCGCAGAACAGAATACGCATCGTGCCGCTCCCCTCGCGGTCGCGATCAGGCCGCGCGCGGAGCGATCGGCATGGCGCCCCGCTCGGTCACGATCCAGTCCAGCGGCTCGTCATGCTCTTCGCGCGGCAGGCCCTGCATGAGCTGCTCGGTATAGGCGAGGCCCACGGTGACGATCGGGCGCGTTTGGCGCATCGCACGCAGGGAGCGGTCGTAGTAGCCGCCGCCGTAGCCCAGGCGGTATCCGTCGCGGTCGTAGGCCAGCAGCGGCACCAGCAGGTGAGTCGGTTGGGCTGGCGCGGCGTCCTCCGCGGGTTCGGGAATACGAAACGGCCCGCGCGAAAGTGCGGCGCCCGGCGTCCAGACGCGAAACTGGAGCGCCTCGCCCTTGCCGACCACGGAGGGCAGGCAGCAGACGAAGCCGGCGCCGACAAGCCGCGCCAACAGGGGCATGGCGTCGATCTCGTCCCGGATTGCCCAATAGCCGGAGATCACCGCGCCCGCAGGCGTGGCAACTGCGGCCAGGTAGTGGTTGGCGGCCCGCACGCCTGCGCCCGGCCCCGCGGCCCGCCGCGCGGACCTGCGCCGCGCCAGCGCATACTCACGCAGCGCCTGCTTGCGGTCATGGATGGCAGCGCTGTGAGACACGGCCGGTTCCTGCGAAAAGAAAAGGACGGCACCGCCTGAACCGTCGCACCCAGAGCTTCCTCCAGGCCGAAGAGACCAGGTGGGCGCCGTATTGCCAAGACCGCGGCCTCAGCAGGGACAGCTCCCGAGAAGCGATAATTGACCGCGGGAAACAGTCGGTGCGACTAATCCGGCAGTAACCGTCCGAAAGGAAATCTAATCTTTCTCTAGTCGTCCGGCAATGTTCTCGATGCGCTCGGCGAGGGCGCCCACGAGCGGCGCGAACTTGGCCTCGAGCGCCGCCTCGGCGTCGACGCGGGCCCTGCGCTCGGCGATCCTCGCCTGCGATTGCAGCCGGTCGAGCTCGTCGTAGGCGTCGGCCAGCTCGTCGGCGACGACGAGGCTGGCCATGAGCAGGAGGCGGACCTCGCCGACCCGGCCCACGGTCTCCACCAGCTCCTGCGCTCGGCGATCGACGTAGGCTGCGAGCTTGGCGACATGCTCTTCCTGGCCGTCGTCGCAGGAGACCGGATAGCGCCGCCCGCC
>JGI24792J26632_1001171_pt1 | contig 16405 bp, 15 predicted proteins | sample MesohylBB_FD_26632 | JGI IMG/M metagenome (IMG submission 26632)
GGTCTCATACGCAACGAGTCTATCGTGGCGAGCCGAGTTCTGAAGGTCGCAAAGGTGTGCCAACCACTTTTCTAATATTCTTTCTTCTTTCTGGGTCGGATGCACAGGATACTTAAAGGTTAATCTCATGGACTCTCAGGTATCAGGTATTTATCCCCTAATCAGTGGGAGGAAACCGACACGTTACCAAGCGGTAACGCTGATTATGTCTGCCAACCTGATACTTTCATTATACTACAATTTCGGACCAAGTGTCAAGGAAAAAATGAACGCTTTGGTCCTTTCCAAGAGGGCGGTTTTTCCTCCCAAACCTAAAGGATTGGGATTCCAAAACCGACAATTCCCGTAAAATCTACCAAAAATGCTTTAATAATTAGGATTCATGCCTTAGGAAATTGCTTCTCTTGACAAAAACTCGCGTGTGCATATAATGAAGGAAATCCAATGAATTTTTGCGAGGGATTTTAGATGCGTCCTCAGGGTCCCAATCTGCTTTATATCCATTCTGACCAACATGATCCTTATGTGACGGGTTGCTACGGCGACTCGTTGGTGAAGACCCCTAATCTTGATAGCCTCGCTGCCGAGGGGGTGGTGTTTGAAAACGTCTATTGTCCATCTCCGATCTGTGTTCCATCCCGGATGTCGATGTTGAGTGGTCGTTATCCTCACGAGAACGCAGTCTGGACCAACAACCATATCCTTGATTCCAGTATTCCTACATTTGCACATGCAATGGGAGCAGCGGGGTATAAACCGGTGCTTATCGGGCGAATGCACGCGCTGGGACCGGATCAGTTGCACGGATACGCCGAACGTCTCGTCGGGGACCACGGTCCGAACTATCAGGGTGGGCGCGGTGTTGATCACGGTGAATTGTCCGGCACAGCAGGTCCGGCACGTGTGAGCCTCAAAAAATCTGGGGCAGGGCAGAGTGCCTATCAGGTGCACGATGAGGACGTGACGGCTGCAACAGTTGATTACCTCAATCGACTCGGAATCCAGAAGCGGGCAGGACTTTTAGACGCTCCATTTTCGATTTCCGTCGGATTTATGCTACCGCATCAGCCTTTCGTCGCTCGTCAAGAGGATTATCAACTGTATGAAGCACAGATGACGATGCCCCAAAATCCTGAACCCTTTTCAGAGGTGTTGCATCCCTACTTCCGGTGGTGGCGTGAAAAATGTGGCATTGTCGAAGTTTCCGATGCCGAAATCCTTCGCTCGCGCNTAGCGTATTGGGCGTTGGTAACGCGGATGGANATGATGATTGGACAGATCTTAACAGCACTCCGAGAAAACGGGTTAGATGAGGACACTCTAATCCTCTATAGTTCAGATCACGGTGAACAGGTCGGTGAACACGGACTCTGGTGGAAACAGACGTTTTATGAACATTCCGTGAAAGTTCCCGCAATTTTATCGTGGCGCGGCACTTTGCCGGAAGGCGTACGGTGCGATCGAGTTGTCAGTTCACTTGATTTGAACGCGACGATGCTCGATGCACTCGGTNCTCCACCTTTACCACANTCTCGCGGTCGAAGCACCTTACCACTCCTCCGAGGTGATGATACACAATGGGAAGACCTCGCCTTCTCTGAATATTGTACCGACGATGGATGTTATCATCGGATGGTCCGTTCTGGTGAGTGGAAATTGAATTACTATCACGGTCAACCACCGCAGCTTTTCAACTTGAAGGAAGATCCAAACGAATTGCAAGACCGAGCAGACGATCCCGCATACCAAGACATCTTGGCACAACTGACTGGGCAGGTATTGGATAGGTGGGACCCAGATTCGGTTGCAGCACAGATGGCGGCGAAACGAGCCGACACGCAACTTCTCGGCAGGTGGGGACGGAACATACAACCAGCCGATCAGTACCGTTGGAACTTATTACCAGAAATGGATTATTTGGATTGAGTAGGTAAAAGGAGAGACAACATGGCAAGCAGTCCAATTCTCAAGGGTGAACCTTTTAGCGAAGAGAAAACGGCACAGATTGCCGAGCAATTCTTCCGTGATGGTTTTGTCTATATTCCGGGGGTATTGACTGAGGGAGAGGTCACCGCACTACGAGAAAAGAGTGATGAACTTTTCGCTGATCCACAACTCGCTGAAATAACGAATCCCGACCTCGCAGATGTGAGATACATCCAGATGGGTGCACATGCTGACTCCAAGGAACCGTTACCCTTCATTTTACGGAACACAATTGAGCTTGATTCCATCTTCCGGGATATGCTCCTCCGCGAACCGATTCTGAGCTTGGCAGAAGCGATTGTTGGTGACAACTGCAAGTTTTGTGGGCAGAATGTGCTCCGAAACCTTCCTGGACTCTCAATTGACCGATGGCATGTAGACGGTTCGGTTCACTTCCCTGTCCCCGAGAAGATGCCGCGCCACGACCCTCGTCTACGGATGCCAGTGATGTGGTTCACCGTCCAGATGGCGTTGAACGATATTGAGACAATTGCGGAGGGACCGACGCAGTACGTCCGCGGAAGCCACTACTCCGGCAGACATCCCAACGATCAGGACAATCCTGAATTTGAAGGGAATAAACCTGTCTCTATTCTCTGCAAAGCGGGGGACATCTACCTACAGGATCCACAGTGTTGGCACCGCGGTGCACCAAACCTTTCTGGCAAAACACGCTATATTCTACAATCGCAATACGCCGCTTATTGGGCATATTGGCGGTTTAGTCTCTGCAACGGCGTGCCTGTCCCTAAAGACGCTCTGCAAAATGCGGATGATCGATTGATGCGTCTTTTAGGACGTCCGCGTGTAAGTGATTTGAATTAAAAGGTCTTGAAACGAGGAAAAACATGGCTGAAACACCACTTCACTTCAAAACGATTACTGAGATTTCGGAAGCGATCGCCTCAAAACAGGTATCGCCTGTAGAGATTACGACTGCGATGTTGCAACGCATCCACGAACTTGACGGTCAATTAAAGAGTTATGCGACGGTGATGGCGGATTCCGCTATGGCTGCCGCACAGGCGGCAGAGCGGGAGATTGAATCTGGGATGTATCGCGGTCCCCTGCACGGTGTGCCGATTGCGGTGAAGGATCTCTGCTTCACGAAGGGTGTCCGCACGATGGGTGCAGCGAAAGTCCTCGCGGATCATGTTCCATCGTTTGATGGGACTGTTATCGAAAAACTTGAAGCGGCGGGTGCGGTGCTGCTTGGCAAACTCAACCTGACCGAGGGCGCGATGGGCGGCTACAACCCTGAATTTGATATTCCCAAAAACCCGTGGAATCCAGACCGATGGACAGGATCATCCTCGAGCGGTTCTGGGGTCGCGACAGCGGCAGGATTATGTTTCGGCTCACTCGGCAGCGACACAGGCGGTTCCATCCGTTTCCCTTCAGCGGCGTGTGGTGTTGTGGGAATAAAACCTACGTGGGGGAGAGTCAGTCGCTACGGTGTACTCGCGCTTGCCGAGTCGATGGACCATGTCGGCCCAATGACGCGAAGTGTGGCTGATGCGGGGATTATACTTGAGGCGATTGCGGGGTTTGATCCGAATGATCCGACCTCTCTGCCGAATCCTGTCCCGAATATGCTTGAGGGAATTGGGCAGGACCTCCAAGGAATTCGCATCGGGTTTGACGAGAACTATGCCATGAACGATATTGACACTGAACTCGCCGAAGCGGTTCGTGCTGGTGTGGAAGTCTTGGCAGGCCAAGGTGCTGCAATTGTTGAAGTACAACTGCCGGATGTGGATGAATACGTTTCCGCATGGCCCACGCTGTGTTCAACAGAGGCAGTGTTGGCACACGCCGCCACCTATCCGTCCCGACGGAACGATTACGGTCCTTGGTTCCGAGGATGGCTCGATATGGGCGCGAAAGTGACAGGCGCGGGATATGCGAAAGCGAACAATTTGAGAGCCGCNTGCACAGGNCATCTCAGAAGGNTCTTTGAAGGGATNGATGTGCTGGTGTGTCCATCGATGTCTGCACCAGCGCATGCCGTCACGCCAGAAGGTTTATACGGAGGGTACGAAGCCCGGGATACAAAATTCCAACGGTTCACTGTGCCGTATGACTACAACGGCGCACCGACGCTATCTGTGCCGTGTGGCATGAATAGCGAAGGGTTACCGTTGAGTATTCAGTTTGTTGGAAAACACTTGTCAGAGCCGTTGTTGTGTCAGGTCGGGCATGCTTACGAGAATGCCACACCGTGGCACAATCTCCATCCGGATGTTTAATCAGAATAGCAACGCTACTTCTGTGGCAGGTGATACCCCTCTTTCGTCGTTTGGATGCTGTAGAGACAATTTTCTGCGGTTATGTAAAGCGTCTTACTTGTTTTGCCACGTCCAAATGCCACGTTAGTCGGTTTATCAGGGGTCTTGACGTACGCCAGTTCCTCTCCTTCAGGTGTGTACACGCGGACTCCCGGTCGGGTCTCATCACGCACTGCCACGAAGAGATTTCCTTCAGCATCAACCACCATACCATCCGGACCGTCTTGTGGGGCATAGTCAACCAGCACTTTTCGGAAAGTCGCTGTGCCTTCCGGTGAGAGATCATAAGCAAGTAGTGCCATACGTCCGTTAGTCAGCGGCACATCATCAGGAAAACTATCCATCGCGCCGTTGTCGTGACTGATAACGTAAAGGGTTTGCTGGTCTGGGGACACCGCTANACCATTGGGTTTGCCAGCATCCGTAACGACGAGATGAATAGANCCATCTGGATCAATCCGATAGACCCCAAAGATGGGTTGCTCAACAGGCTCATGCCCAGCGTACCGAGGATCCGTAAAATAGACGCGTCCCTGTTCATCAATCGACAGATCGTTGGGTGAATTAAAGGGGCTCCCGTTATAGAGACCGGCAATTATTTCGCTCTTACCCGTCGTTAGGTCTGTCCGAGTAATCCTGCGCCCCCCAAAATCCGCGCCTTCTGCGACAACCAAGCGACCCTGGGCATCGAACTTCGTACCATTAGACATCCCACTGGGGGACCTGAAAACGATTGTTTCTCCTGTCTCTGGACTGTGTTTCCAGATATTTCCAGCTTGCCTATCCGTCTGATCGGTGAAAGTAATGTCGCTGAAATAGACCGTTCCGTCCGGCGCGACGGAAACGCCTTCCGTGAAATGCGCGCCATTGAAGAGTTCTTTAAGTTCGGCATCTGGGGCAAAGATGGTATTGTGATTGTCAGCATTCCCAATCAACGCAGGTGCTAACGCGAAACCTGCAGCAATAGCAGATATGATAGATTGTGACATATTTAGATTCGGCATATTTAATCTCCTTTGTTGCTAACCGTGAACAACGATCCCGGCGCGTGTGCAAAAAATATACGTTATTTATGCATCCTTGTCAACAGAAATGCTGAAAAATTTGCGTTTTAATCTAACTACCAAGTATAATATCAGTGTAGTATTAGCCATGATATAGTGATACGAAAGGAGACTACGGAGATGAAATTTAACGCAGTTTTCAAAAAGGTCCCAGAGGGTTACATCGGATTTGTCGAAGAATTGCCTGGTGCGAATACACAAGGTAAAACGCTTGAAGAAACGAGGGCAAATCTCCGAGAGGCTATCGAACTGACACTTGAGGCGAATCGCGCCCTTGCGGAAGAAGACATCGCGGAGTTACAAGATGTCATTCGGGAGCCTATTTCTGTGCGTTTATGAAAAGACGCGATTTCGTTCGCCATCTTGAAAAGAATGGTTGTGAATTCTTTCGCGAAGGTGGTAACCATACCATCTATGTTAATCGCCAAACCCGGAAGGTCACGCCTGTGCCAAGGCACCGGGAATTGAATAGGTTCTTAGCGAGAAAAATCTGTAAAAGTTTGGACATTCCGTTTCCTTGAAGCAAGGAGTCCCGTGTAACCCTTAGTATTTATTCAGTGACAGGATCCTACCACACATCCGGAAGGGTATTAACCCATCGGATGCGGACCGTGGGTTATCACACCTTGTCGAGCGTGCGCGTATACGGCATCTTGGATTTCAAGGATACGCACAGCGTCTACAACTGTCGGCTCGAAAGTGCCACCATCGCGAATAGCATCAAATGCAGCACCCATCACGCCTTGAATCCTGGCACCATGTGAGATATCTTCACTGAATTCTACGCCTTCGGTTGTGTGCACTTCAATCAAAGGTTCGCCGTTACGACCGTACTGTTCAAATACAGATGCCTTCGTTCCAATGAATCTAAAGAAATGATCGCCACCGCGCGTCCCCGATGGATAGTTATAACCTGATTCAATTATGCCCGTGATACCGTCTTCTGTTCGTAGGACACCGACACCGCTGTCCTCTATACCACGGCTGTGCATGGAATTGGACATGACTGCACCAACAACACTAATTTCCCGATCGTCGACAAATTGAAGGAATGTATCTATACCGTGTGCCGCTTCAACTGCCCAACAACCGCCACCGGATATACTCGGATCGCTATGCCAAGCCGAAGGGGTCGGATCGTAACGGGATGGGGGTCCATTGTTCAACCTGCTGCTGTATAGGACGAGATCCCCCAGACTACCATCAGCGACCATCTCTTTGACGACGCTCACAATTCGGCTAGCACGATTGGGTAGTGTAAGCGCGCTGAAAACGCCGTGCTTTTCAGATGCTTCAGCGGCTGGACGCAACCGATCCGCACAATCCGCGAACGGTTTGTCCAAGAGGTAGGGGATACGCCGGTCTACGCATGTCTGCACATGGTCTGGCATCTCAATGTGTTTTCCGGCGACAAGAGCCGCATCGGGTTTGCTTGCGTCAAGACATGCGGCTGCTGTCTCATATCCGGGACATTGAAAATCGTCTGACAACTGTTGTCGAGGTCCCGCTTCGGCATCCATGACACCTACAATCTCGTGTCCGAGTCCATGCGCCGTGCGTGCCATACTGCGTCCATGGTGACTATAGGAAAGAACAACAAGCTTCATTTTTTAATTTTTCCTTGCGGTTTGGTAAAGGGAGTTAGAGGTTTCACGTGCCATTCCGTAGACCTAGAGGAAATACCCAAGCAAAAACCCTGCTCCGTTGTTGCAGGCTACGGCTCCGTTAAACCTATTTTCAATTATTCCTTAAAGCGATACATTAAAAACTTTCATCTATAAAATGAATACATCGGCATTCCTGTAAGAAGTCGAATCAGGACCCATACACCACCTACCATGAATTCGCCGAGTATGAGTCCTAAAAAGAGTGGATACGCTTTGCGATAAAGGCGAATCCCACCTAATTTCAGCAAAATTGTTTTGACTCCCCAACTGATGAGTATAGAAAACCATAGGCGACCGATCGTTGATTTTTCACCAGCGACCATATAACCGGCAGGGTGGAGGGGCCAGAACGGAAACAGCGTTCGTAGCCACCAAAAGAAACCAGTGAAGAGCGCACCGATGCCTATAAAAATCACGGCAGGAATGTCGGTGTCAACTGGGTGGTAAATCCAACTTTGTAGTAGATTGTAGCCCCCTGTGCCAAGATCGCTGACAACACCGATTTTGTATCCGACGACAAAGTATGCCCAAAACGATGCGAGAATGCCTATTACCGTTGCAAACATCATCGCCACAATGAGTCTACCGGAGCGCATGCCTGTTTCCTCGGCGAGCTTGAAGCCTTCAAGTGTATGCGGCATTGGATGCGCGCGTGAGCCACGATTGAAGGTTAGATAAAGGCGCATCATTGTTAAACTGCCGTGCGAAATCAATCGTGTGCCGAAAATATCCGTGAGGATGTCGTGAGGCGTTGCATAAGTCCGTATCGTCGGCGGTCCGACTTCGGCGCGGATACGCGTCAGACTCATCGCTAAGAGGTAGTAAATTAAAAAGTAGAGCCCGATTGTCCAGAGTTCCATCCCACCTTGTCGTGAAAAAGTGAATAAGAAAAACAAGCCGCAGACCAACCCAATTGTCGCCCAGCGGTAGCGGATCGGTTCTCTACTGTCGTCGATATCGCCTGGCGACTTACGCCATCGAAAGATATACTTGAGAATTCTGAGAAAGTAGCGTCGTCCGCCCCAAAGTGCGAGGCAAGCAAGCACGAGGTAACCCCCCATAACTTGTTGCCAATCGTAGGGAAACCCCGGCATAACGTCAAGACCCAGCGCGCTACCCAGTATCCGCTGTGATTTCCAAAACCAGTAAAAAAACCAAATTGAAAATGACATTTCCAGTGGCATTAGGTAAGCGAGTCCAACGGCGAACGAGCGGACATAAACCGGTGTCCACCCTATCGAATTCCACGGTTTCTGTGTGAAGTATTGACCGATTTCAGCATGCCGTACCGGGACTTCAGGTATCTCAGGAAAAAGCACATGAAGACCGTTGATGAGGTTGATACCGCCTGCAATCGAAAACCCAAGCCACATCATTGGTGATCGGAAAAGTCGTCCGTCGAGCCTTGTCATTTCCAACGGCAATTGCACGATCGGGTATGTCAAGCGTTCATGCTCGATCCACTGTTTTCGGAGAAAAATGTCCAAGCAGATCATCACCCAGATGAGGACAGTCAGGAAAATAGTCCACCAGAAAATCGGACGCAGCCATCCCCGTAGATGCACCATCCTGTAAATAGTGCTTTCTCCGTCATAGAATGCCTGCAGGCTTGCCTCGTCGTTAGATGTCAGCCACGGCGGGAGATACCTCCAGAATAGTTGTTTCCACTCATTTTCAGGGGTTGCGAACCAGTAACCGTCGGATATTGTTGGAATGACCGTTTGCATCATATCGTGCCCTGCTATCGCTGAGGAGAGCGATAACATCACGAATACTGTTAAAAGTTCTCCCTGTCTCAGAGCGAACCGAGGCAGAAACCGATTCAGTAAAAGGTTGAAAGGGATGAGCACCATCAACGTGATAATCACGTTATAGATGAGGGACATCGTGGTGGGTAAGGTGCTCCAGAATTTCAGGTGGTTTGCCATGATGAAGTAGGTATTCACTGGAATCAGGAGCAAACCGAGTATAATGGCACGNAANGTTACGCCGGGATGGNAATTTTGATTTTTTTGTGTTGCGTTTGCCATAAAGGGACTGGACTTAGGATTTTTAATGGAGCAATTTATTATCAATGATTATAGCATAATTCCTATTTTACATCTTCCTCTTTTTCAGTTTCCTTCTCGCACGCCAATACGCAAACTGTCGGAGATAGTAACCGATGTTTTTGGGGATTTTCCCAAATTCTGGCACGAATGGACACGTCCCACCGAGTACGACTAACTCCACCTTAGCACGCGTCATCGCAACATAGAAGACACGACGTTCCTCTGCAAGGTTATTATCACGCCGCGGGAAACGCCGCTCCAACGTATTATGGACGAGGATAACCTTTTCCCATTCCCTACCTTTGGCTTTGTGGATCGTCGTCACTTCAACAGGGACCGCGTGCTTGGAAAGCATCTCTTGAATCTGATCGGTTTCGTAGTTCGTGCGCGCCAAAACAGCGGTTTCTTGAGATGATTTCAATTCACGGCGTAGGATGATTTCTACAGTTTCAGTCGTCGTCTCGACGATTTTTATGTCCTGCTGTAGCGGATTATGGGCGCGAAGGTTTTTGCTGATGCGCGGCTCGTTTCGCTCAATCAAGGCTCTTGCGTGTTCAACAATCGTTGATGTGGAGCGATAGTTTCGCGTGATTTCGTATTTTGCGACATCCCGTCTATCCGTGAATGTCTGCATAATTTCGGAATCACCGCCGCGAAACCCGTAAATCGCTTGGTCGTCATCGCCGACGGCAAAAAGATTTTCGGATAAGAGTTTTATCAGTCGGAAATCGGCTGGCGCAATGTCTTGGAATTCATCTACGAGCAGATACGGATATGTGTCGCGATAAGTTTGGCGGAGATCTGGACACGTTTCAAGCAGGTTCGCGGCGTGGATAACCATATCCTCGAAATCAACGGCGTTTGCCTCGGTTTTGAGCATTTCATATTTTACGGCAAAAGTTTTCGCTACAGGGTCATCAAGCGTCGTTGGGTCGAACAGTCCTGTGGTAACCTGCCGTTTCGCTCGCATAACGGTCTCTTTTATGTTGTTAAAGCGATCGCGAAGATTCTCGAAGTCAGGGTCTCTATCGAGGTGTTCTTTGTATGGAATCTCAAAATGCTGACAGAACATTTCGAGGATGATCTGGTTGCTATACTGTACCCGCAACGGATCGGCACGATTAAACACACTTGCTCGCTTACTGTAGAACGCAATCCAGTGTGCTTCGCGACGATTTGCCTCTCGTCCGGAAACGCGTTCAAGCACCTCAAAGCTGAATTGGGATGCTCCTTCGGATCGGATCGCTTGTCGAAGTCTGTCATTTGACGAGTGGTCGAAGTGTTCCTTCCGTCGTCGTTCTGGGTTTGTCGTTTGTCCGATATAGCATCTGCCGGTACTTTTGCTCTCTATTTTATAGAGGTCAACTGAGGCATTGGACATTTCTCGTTCAATCTGCGTCCGTTCCTGTGCGATGATTTCGTCTATCTGCCCGGTCCAGATCTCAGGTTCTTGATTAAATCCTGCGCGTCCATAGTTTTCAGTGATAATGTCCTTACCGAAAGCATGAAGTGTCCGAATTTCCGGCTTTTTGTGCGTTTCATTTTTATCAGTGGATTGTGACGACATCAGTTCTCGCAAGATGCGCGTTTCCATTTCTTCAACGGCTTTTCTATTAAAGGCAATAGCGAGGATTTGTGAGGGTGGGATGTTGTGCGTCTGGATGAGGTTCAGAATCCGTGCGGTTACGACTGTTGTTTTACCGCTGCCGGGTCCTGCGATGACGATAGCGGGACCTGTAATATGGTTTACGGCTTTTTCTTGGTTTCTATCAAGTTTCATATTTTCGGGGGTTTAAGTGAGAAATCTCCGAAGGTATCGGAAGTATTTCAAGAATCAACACTCATCGGATGACAGCATTTCTGAGGTTTTTCTTATTCCATTTATACTACTTCGGCATGCGCCGTACCCATAACAGCAACGCCACATTCATCGCGCCGATAAAACCGAAAACATAGGATTGAATGCCTACCAATGTGTCAAGGGATCGAAGGAGGATCGTGCAGAGGATCGGTAGACCGAGAGCCGAGCAGGTGTAAAAGGTCAGGAGTTTCGCACCTTTTGCTTCCCAGAAGGTGATCTGCCGCCTTAAAACCTGTAGATACGATTGATCCCACAGACGAGATGTCCATTTCCCCTGCATAAAACCGAGACCGATCCCTAAGCCGTAGCCGAAACTTGACCACCGAAGATCGATCCGTACGTCCTGTGAAATGACGACTACCCAAAGCAGCTGACCTAACACCGAAAGCACTATAAACGCCCAAAAAACAGGCAATTTCATATAAAATGGGAGTAAGCGACGTGATAACTTATCTTGCATTTTTTTACTGTTAGGGTTTCGCTCCGTTTTTTCGGTGTCAAAAACGGGTTACCGCTTAATTCAGTAGTTACTTGGAGATTATGAGAGAAAGTGGATAAAGGTGAAAAGTGAAAGCACAGTTCGTTCCTACAGGAGATTCGCTTTGACGTAATCAACCGCATTTTTGAAGATAACCAATCCGTCGCCTTCTTCAGAACAGGTCTCTTCGGTTTTAACAGGTTTCCGTGTCCAACGTGGATGATTCCATTTCGTCAGAAACCGTTCTGGGTGAGGCATTAATCCGAAAATTTTGCCTGTTGCATCGCAGATTCCGGCGATATTGCTATCGGAACCGTTCGGATTGTTGGGGTATCTACTCTCGGCGTACCGAAATACGACCTGATTGTTCCCTTCTAATTCTGACAGTACATTTGCTGGCGCAGTAAATCTACCTTCGGCGTGTGCGACGGGGAGATAAACACGCGCTTTGACCTCTTTTGTAAAGACACATGGACTCTCTTGTGTTTCCAAATCCACCCACCGACACTCGAATTTTGCTGAGGTATTCATCGCTAACGTCGCCTGCTGCGCCATCTCTGAGGTATCGTTCCCGGGCAGTAAGCCTGTTCGCACAAGCACTTGAAACCCATTGCAGATGCCAATTATTAACTTGCCATCTTCGACAAATCGATTCAGCGCGTTCGTCAGTTTGTGTTTCATCTCGACCGCCAATAGGATACCCGCCGCAATGTCATCGCCGTAGGAGAATCCTCCGGGAATCGCGAGAATTTGATAGTCGGCAAGGTTAACTTTGTCTGATATGAGATGTTGGATATGGACTAACGCTGTCTCTGCACCTGCGAATTGGAACGCCATATCCGTTTCCGCATCGCAGTTCGTGCCTGCTGTTCGTAAAATGAGTACCTTTGGTTTCATATTTTTAATTTTCCTTGCGGTTCGGTCAGGTCAGTTGGAGGCTTCAAGCGTTTTTTCCGTATATCTGCACTCCACTTCGTTTCAGACTTGTTTTCTTGTAGGGCATGGTTCCAAATCCAGTTGCGACGTGACCAAAAACCTGCAAGGACAACGGACGCAGCAGCCCAGACGTACATAATTAAAAATCCTGCCAGGCAGATTTGAGATTCTCAATTGACGCTTCGACTATCGAGCGTCCATTCTTTCCTTTGATAACAAATTCGGGTGTGTCTGAAACAGTGCCAAGACAGCCGATCGGTATTCCCGCCATGTGGTTTTCGTAGGCACGTTGGTGTTGCGGTTCAACCTCTACGAGAAAACGGCTATTTGATTCTGAAAACAGGAGGAAATCGTCAGCATCGATTACTTCGCCTGTAGGGATACTGTCAAGACTCAGGGACATCCCGTACCCACCGGAAAACGCCATTTCAGCTGCCGCCACACCGATCCCACCTTCAGAACAGTCATGGCACGAGCGCACCAATCCACTGTTGATGGCAGTGCTGAGACGTTCCATCGTCAATTTTCCTTCACTTGGACGAATGGCAGGGGCAGTGTTTCCGATGAACCCGTGGATGTTGAAGTAGTGCGAACCGCCTAATTCAGCGTAGGTGTTGCCGACGGCATAAATGAGATTGCCCGGCGTTTTCACGTCCATTGTAACGGCGTTTTGAATATCGGGCATAACGCAGATAGCGGATATAAGGAGTGTCGATGGAATCGCGCGTTGTTCACCTGTTGTAGTGTCCCGGTATTCGTTGTAGAGGCTGTCTTTACCGGAAATAAAGGGGGTGCCGTAAGCAGTCGCGATGTCATAACACGCTCTCGCCGCACGGACGAGTTCACCGAGCCGATCGGGTTTGTCCGGGTTTCCCCAACAGAAATTGTCCAGTAACGCTGTCTTTTCTAATGTCCCTCCGACGGCGATGATATTCCGTAATGCCTCGTCAATCGCTGCTGCTGCGCTGAGATACGGATCCACGTCGCTATATTTCGGATTGATGCCATTCGCGACGATTACACCTGTTCGACTGCCTAAGACGGGAGTTGTGACACATGCGTCGCTCGGTCCATCGTTTTCTACACCGACAAGCGGGTTGATAACCATACCGCCTTGTACACCGTGATCGTATTGCCGGATAACGGATTCTTTGCTCGCGATGTTTGGACTTGCGAGAAGACGTTCGAGGTCATTGGTATAATTTACCGTTTCTTCGTCTCGCGATGCCATATTCGGGTGCTTCGGCGGTTCCCAAACCGCCTCTTTCACAGGCATCGGCAGTCCGTTGTGCAGAAACTCCATCTCTAAGTCGGCGACCACTGTGCCTTCATAGAAGACCTGTAACCTGTGTGTATCTGTAAAAGTTCCGAGGACTGTGGCTTCAACGACTTCCGCCTCGCATATTTCCATGAGTTCATCCAGATTCTCAGGCGGCACAGCGATTACCATGCGTTCCTGTGCCTCCGAGAGCCAGATTTCCCACGGAGCGAGTCCTTCGTATTTCAAAGAAACGCGTTCGAGGTGCACTTCTGCTCCTGTGTCTTCGCCCATCTCACCGACAGCGGATGAGAACCCTCCTGCACCGCAATCGGTTATGGAGCGATAAAGATTCCGATCCCGCGCCTGTAACAGGGCATCGACAATCTTCTTTTCCATAATCGGGTTACCGATCTGCACCACGCTACCGAGGGACTCAGAAGTATCGTCCAATTCTGCAGAGGAGAAGGTCGCGCCGTGGATTCCATCGCGTCCCGTTTGTCCACCGATCGCAACCACCAGATCACCGGGTTCAACGGATTTCTCACATCTGTTTCTCGGTATTAAACCGACGTTTCCACAGAAGACGAGTGGGTTTGCGGTATAACGGGCATCAAAAAGGATAGCACCGTTCGCCGTAGGGATACCCATCCGGTTGCCGTAATCGCGCACGCCCGCGACAACCCCTTTAAATACACGCTTCGGGTGAAGTGTGCCTTTCGGGAGTTGCGCATAAGGCGTATCGGGCATCCCGAAACAGAATACATCCGTGTTTAAAATCGGTTTTGCCCCAAGTCCTGTGCCGAGTGCGTCTCGAATTACGCCGCCTATCCCAGTCCCCGCACCCCCATACGGTTCAATCGCTGACGGATGATTGTGCGTTTCTACTTTGAAAACGAGATTGAATTGTTCGTCAAATTCGATGATACCGGCGTTGTCTGAAAAGACAGAAACACACCACGGTTTCGCTATTTCCTCGGTCGCACGTTGAATGAAACTTGGAAACAAACCGTCAATCTGCTCTGGTGCTTTGCCTTCTTCGGAATAGAGGATAGTGCTTTTGAATGTTTTGTGAACGCAGTGTTCAGACCACGTTTGGGCGATGGTCTCTATCTCTACATCGGTGGGGTTGCGTCCGAGGGTTCCGAAGTGGGTCTGAATCGTCTGCATCTCGTTCAAACTCAAGGACAACGTCCCTTCTTGACTGATACGCATCAACTCGGTGTCATCGGCAGTTAAAATCTCTATTTCTTTGACCATTTTTAATTTTACCTTGCGGGAGAACGACAGGATTTGGGCTTTAACACGCCTTCTTAAATATCCGCCTGCGTTGTTGTTGCAGGCTACCGGTTTGGCTAATTTTGCTCTGGAGAATTCGCAATTGCTTGAAACTCGCGGAAATCTTGTATCTATTCCTTAAAGGAAGCCGTAACCCGCGGAATACTCTCTTCGCAGGCGAACCGTTCAATACTGGAGGCACCTACGAAGCCAACGGCGTCTGTTTTCTCGTTGATAAACGCCGCCTCTGGTGCTTTTGAGATGGGACCCCCGTGTGCCAAACATAAGACATCTGGGTTCACGGCTCTTGCAGCGTCGCAAATCTCCTGCACGTGCACCGCCGCATCTTCGAGCGTGAAAGCCGTTTCTGCACCGATAGTGCCGCCTATCGTTGTCCCCATGTGCGCGATGATAACGTCCGCACCGACCTTCGCCATGTTTTCGGACTCTTCTGTGTTAAAAACATAGACGATAGTGAAAAGATCCATCTCGTGCGCGATACCGATTGTTTCTACCTCTTTGTAGAACCCCATTCCTGTCTCTTCAAGTGTTACGCGAAAAGTTCCATCGATCACGCCAACAGTGGGGAAGTTATTAACGCCATCGAAACCGACATCGCGGACCTGTTTGAGGAAGTTGCTCATCCGACGCGTTGGGTCTGTGCCGTTAACCCCCGCGATAACGGGTGTCTCTTTGACAACNGGGAGAACTTCACGTTCGCCCATCTCCATGACGATAGCNTTCGCGTCGCCGTAAGCCAAAAGTCCAGCACAGGAGCCGAACCCCGACATCCGGTAGCGACCGGAATTGTAAATCACAATCAGGTCGGCACCTCCCTGTTCAGCGAATTTTGCTGTGATACCTGTTCCCGCGCCCACGGCGAGTAAGGGTTTGTCTTTATCCAATTCTGTTTTCAGGCGCTCTAAGACCTGATCTCGTCTATAATCTGGCATTTTTTAATTATTCCTTGCGGTTAAATGACGTGAGTTTGAACTTTGATCTACCTCTCTTGAATCCGCTCTCCATTTCATTACGAGCTACAAACTTTGATGCTACCTTAAGAGGAAGCCTTTGTTAGCCGAAAACGCTTACTGATTGCCGACTGCCGATTGCCAATCGCTAATTATTCCTTGCGGTTAAATGATGTGGGTTTGAACTTAGACGTGTCTTCTTGAATCCGCTCTCCAAATGTAAAGCAAAGACAAATTATGCCATTTAAGGCATAATTTCATTACGAGCTGCGTTTTAGGGTGCTATGAAGATCGAGGATTACGCCTGAAGATCGGGCATTACGCCTCGCGAGATTTCGCCTGTAAACGTGCTGCTGCCCCCGCGTCCCCGATGTGCATCGTATTGTATGCTTGTTCAGAGGTCTTGAATGGACCAACACCTTTGTGTCCGTGCCAATCGCCCTGAGTCATAATCGGGTTCGTCAAGCCTGTCTCCTGTTCCCGCTGAAGAATCCAACTTTTCATCCGTGTTTCGAGCACATTGACGATATCTGGGTGTTCGTCGACGAGATTGTTGTTCTCATCGGG
>JGI24792J26632_1001223_pt1 | contig 15801 bp, 9 predicted proteins | sample MesohylBB_FD_26632 | JGI IMG/M metagenome (IMG submission 26632)
GGACTCAACAGAGCGGAACTGATCGGGCGTCTCGGCGCCGACGTCACCATCAACCATCTCGCGAGCGGCGGACGCGTCGCGAATCTCTCGATCGCCACGGACGAGGGCTACGTCGACAAGCAGTCCGGCGACCGGGTGGACAAGACCGAGTGGCACCGGGTCGTGACCTTCCAGCCCGGGCTGGTGGACATGTTCGAGAAACATATTTTATAAAGAGAGACTATCGTACCCTTGTATACTACTAAAACGACAATACCTCTAATATTTCATTAGTTTACAATCATATCTGTATCGCCATTCCCCGACACTCCTGCCTTTCCCTAGCCTGTGATTTGTTTTCATGTGTTGATATTCGTGTTGTTATTTTTCATTCACGCTGCTATAGTCCGGGACATGGAAAACAACACCGGAAAACGCATCGCCAGAGTCAGGACGACGCTCACGAAGCGCACCGTCGAGGCGTTAAAGCCCGGAGATAAGTCCTGGATCGCCTGGGACGAGAAGCTCACGGGTTTCGGCGTCCGTGTCCAGCCCTCGGGCATGAAGTCATTCATCGTCAACTACCGCGCAGGCGAAGGCGGCCGCAAGGCGCCCAACAAGCGGGTGGTCATCGGACGCTACGGCCGCATCGCCCCCGACCAGGCACGGCGCCTGGCCCAGGACCTGCTCGGACGCGTCGCTAGGGGCGAGGATCCCGCCGGTGAGCGGGCCGATGCCCGAGGCGTCCCCACCCTGGCCCGTGCCTTCGAGATCTACATGGCGGCGAACCCCGACCGCGCGGTCAATACCGTCAGGCTCTACCGACAGAACCTGCGGGTCAACCTCTCCGACTGGCTGAAGCGTCCGCTCGACGCCATCACCCGCCAGGACGCGGAGGACCGCTTCAATCTCATTACAGGAAAACACGGCTGGTCGGCGGCCAACCAGACGCTCTCGATGCTGCGCTCGATCTACTGCAGGCCCTGCGTCGATTTCGAGGGATTGCGCAATCCGGTCGATCTGTGGCTGGCGGCGGGCGGGCGCTTTCACCGGAAGCGGAGGCGGCGGATATCGAGCCCGGCCGAGGTGCTGCCCCGCTGGCGGAAAGGCATCGAGGCCGCCGGCCTCGAGCCGGAGATCCGCGACATCTTCCTGATCGGCATCTACACCGGCATGCGCCGGGGCGAGATCGTATCACTGCGCCGGGAGCAGGTGGACATGGAGCGGCGCGTCCTCAGGGTCGAGGAGACCAAGACCGGGGAGCCGCTGGAGCTTCCGATCACCCGGCAACTCACCGCCATCCTCGATCGGCGCCTTGCGGATGGCGAAGGCCCATGGGTGTTTCCCTCCCCCAGGAGCGGGGCCGGACACGTGTCGGACCTTGCGCGTTTCTACGGCGAGATTTCAGAAAAAGGCGGAACCCGTTTCTGGTTCCACGGGCTGCGCAACGCCTTCATCACGGTGGCCGAGCGCGAACTCATGCTGCCGCGCTCGCTCACGAAGCGGCTGGTGAACCACGCCCGGCCCCAGGATGTGACCGAGGGCTACGCCGCCGACTGGAGCGTCGGGCAACTGCGCGAACCCGCGCAACGCATCGCCGACCGCATCGACGAACTGATTCAAGGTTCGTGACGACGCCCGACGGTTCGCGTGCGATGCGGCAAAGGTGAAATTGCCGATGTCCACGGGGAAGGGGCGACCGCGTCGTGTGGTACTGAAAACAGCGCCAGGTCATGCACCTCGTTCGTAGCTAAGTGCGCCTGTTCGGTATTGGCCTTGGAGTAAGCAATAGACGCGCTCCTGACAGTCCCCCCGTACTCCTTCATGAACCATCCCTTCGGTAGGCACGACTAGTAGTAATGGCGCGCGAACATAAGGAAAGCGTGCGCTCCCATACAATCGTTGCCGATAGCGATGCGCCTGCATGCGCTCGGAATGGTATCGCGAGTAAGGTGCTGAACGGTTGCGACTGGACCGAATATATCCTGATGAGCAGAAAGGATGAGCTCACGAAGGGAACGGAAGACCGGATCATCAGGCACAACAAGAGGCGCAAGCGAATCTGTGGAAAATGAGCGCTCAAGGCCGCATTCCGGACGGAAGCCCCGCTCGAGCCGGGGGGTTCCCTGCGCCGGCAAGAAGACCGGATGAGGGCGCGTCTCGCGGCGGAACCAATCCCTTGAATTCGCAGGAGATGAATACTCAAGCGTCAGCAATCCTTCCGGCCCACGAATCTCCCCGGCTCAGGCTCACCTCCGCCCGGCCCGCGCACAGACGCGATATGCGCCCCGCTTCATCCCATCCGTTCATCGTTCTTCCCTCCCGGAACCTGGAAACAGGGTAAATAATGCATGAATGAACGATAAAAGCATGGAAATAAATTGGATGGATACGTAAAGGATAGAATGTTTGTGTAAACTGATGAACGAACCCGATGACATGATTTGCAATATCAGAGCAGGTGGCATGCGCATGGGCCTTGTGTGTTTCGGGGAGGGGACGACCATTCGCATCCAGCGCGCCCGGCAAGAAGCTGCTGGATTCGAGACGGCCATACATAACATTTGACAGTAACTCGGGTGTCACTCCAAATGCTCGTAGGGCAATTGAATTCCCAGCCCAAGATCCTCCACTGCCCCGACAACGACCTGAGCAGGGATTCCCGCATAGTGTGGAGAAAAAGCATCATTCTGATCGTACTGACCGGTGGCATCGACAATAGAGAGGCCAACCACGTAGCCGTCTTCGGACATGACGGGACCACCGCTGTTCCCAGGTCTGGATATCGCGGAATAAAGGAACAGTTTCTCCCCTGAGAGTGATGTGACCGACGCGTTCGTCACAGCTCCCTGCTGCATCGTCACAGACGCGTCCCGGAGGCCTGGAAGCTTAGGATAGCCAAGCGTGTACACGGTCTGAGCCACTACCGGAACTTTAAACAGGGCTCCCTTCAACGGCGACAACGGCGGGCCGTTCACCTGCATTACCGCCACGTCAACCTCGGGGTGCATGTGGATCGATTCCTTGTTGACGATGTACACGTTGCTCTGAATCATCTGTTTCTCGTCGACTTTCATGTCGAATACGACATGACGACTGGTAAGAACATGACTCGAATCGACTATGAGTCCTGTCCCGGCAACTGCCTTGCCATCGCCGTTCGTTCCCGTGATGTGGACCAGGCCCGGTGCGCACAGCTTGTAGAGAAATTCCGGGCCGAGCACGGGTACCAGCCGGAACAAGTCTCGACGAGCTTCTGATGCCGTTAATAAATACAGGTAGTGGTCCTGCAACCCCGCGAGCGAGCGGTTGCCATGGCCCGCATGAACCAGGAGACCGGTAGATGTCATCTGCTCCACGATTTGTGCGACGCGGAACGCGTTGGGCGTCTTCGAAAAGGTTTTATTCACTTCCAGGAATTTGAGAAAATCGCTCACTGTAAGTGGCTCTGGATTCTGTCCGCTCGGAACTTCTTTGTTTATGACCGAGTGGTTGGCGGCGATGTTATTGGCGTCAAAGAAATGGCAGGCAAATGCTACCAGCTTGGTCCTGGACTCCAGCCCCCAAGGCGCGTTCATCGTGTCATGATCAAACAAGTGATTGGGTGCCATTGAAGTCAATGTCTACTAACTCCTCTTTTGCCTTAGGAGTATGCCGCCAACCAAAGCGGAGCTATTTGGAGACGTTATGTAAGAGATTCTCATAAATCCTAAGCGGCGAAAACAGTTCTGAACCTATACATATCAGCCGCGATACTCTCGGCGACCCTGGCGTCAGGAGCCTGAGAGCCGATACTCAACACCTCGACACCTTGCCATCGGATTACACTTCGCTCAACACACATACCATTTGATGAAACTCCTGCTCCGACAGGAAATGTTCGCAGCTACGATCCTGCACTTCTTCACGAACCGACACGGGTTCTCTCCCTCCGCCCGTTTTCAGGCAGTGGGGGGTTTTCAGCGAGAGGGGAATTCTTATAGTTTGTTGAAATAATTTCAGCTATTAGTTTTTGAGAAATTCTTTGGGATTTGCTTATCTGCAATACGTAATCAAATCGGAAGCCGACGAATTATAACCCGGGCGTAGATCGGAGCACCCCTGTCGAGAAAGCGTTCGGTCAAAGGGTGGCGATAAGGAGGAGGACGATGCCAGGTCCGCGTTCTGCCGGGCTTTGGCCGCCTTCGCTCTGCGCCATAGTCTTCTCCATCACCGCGTGACCGAACGATTTCGGGTCGTAACTGTTCGTTCGGGTGGTGACAGGCAGGTTGATTTTACTTATTGATGACTTGCTTCCATTTTCTCCGCTTTGTTCGCAAGCGGATGTCTTTGAGGGGCTTGTCGTAGCGCTTGCGCCTGTCGTAACGCCCACGCCCCTGGGTGCATTCGACATGGCTCCAGCCTAATGCCATGTAGACGACGCTGGACGGTGGCGAGGATGTTCGAACCAAGGTTGGGGATCTCGATCCAGGGAAGGGATAAGGAACTTTGGGTTGTCGACCACAGAGAGAGGTTCTTTTCGTAAAACTGCGGAGTCCACCCGATGAAGTGTCACGCGGTACGATCTTCCCCCTAGCTGTGAAAAACTGATCATGGCGAGGGGTCTGCCGCCCTGTTCGTGGACTGCGTGGTATATTTGGGTACTTACGAATATATTATAGCCGAGTCTCTTATTGCTTGCACAATGTAAATATTTGTAGTATATTAGATTTAACATGGCTCAACATAGAAAACTCACGCCTCGCCAACGTCAAGTGTTTGATTTTGTTCGGACATATGCGGAAGAAATTGGCTCCGCTCCGACGTTGGAGGAAATTTGCAGCCACTTCAGCTTCAAAAGCATCAATTCTGCGCGCCAACATTTGAACCTTATCGCGCGGAAGGGATACCTGAAACTCCTGCCAGGACGTGCGCGTGGAATCCGATTAAATCATGATATCATCCCACCACAATCAGTCGTGTTAGTACCCTTAGTGGGTCGGATCGCCGCTGGCGATCCTATAGTGGCAATTGAACACGTTGAAGCCACGATTCAAGTTCCCATCGAATTATGGCGCGGAGACAAGCTGTTTGCATCGAGGGTTCACGGAGATAGCATGATGGGTGCAGGAATCTTCGATGGCGATATAGCTATTGTTAATGCTCAACCTATGGCAGCCAACGGCGATATTGCCGCGGTTGTGATCGGTGAAGATATAACGTTGAAGCGGTTTTTTCGTTCTGTTGAGGGCGTACGCCTTCGTGCAGAAAACTCAACCTATCCAGATTTGTTTTTCGCTAGAGCAGACGCAGACGCCATACGCATTGCTGGTGTCCTTGTCGGAACGATACGCAAGTTTTGACGATGCAGGTAACACGTTCATCATCATCGGGTGCTCGACTAGAACGCGAAACTAAAGCGTTTGGCTGCCCAGAGTTGATAACGCTCCATGGACCGAAGACAGACGCACATCTCAATTACCTCGACTTGATGCAGATACAAAGCAAAGATACTTTGCTTCCACATGCCGTAGCGGAGTTCCAGGGGCGGCCCCTACTATATCTTCTTGACGATTTGGAAAGTGGTACTGGGCTAAATCAGCTAGATCAACGAGCGCATAATCTGGGCCAACTGCTGGCCAACAGAAGTGAGCACGCTCTACTTGGAATCGTCCGACCAGGCGAGCTTACGCTTTACCCCATAAATCTTGATCGTGCCGTGCTCGACAACGCACAGTCAGTCACTCTATCTGGCGACTCGCCAGATGCGCCGCTGTTTTTTCAAAGGCTAGCCACTGGTTCATTTTCTCTTAAAGGTCAAGTTCAAACCCCGGATTATGTTTTTGAGGAAATTCACCGTCTTCTAGCTTCAGCTGACAAAGAACTGGAAGGGCAAATGCTGCCGCTTGAAGTCTTGTCCGTTACCGGAAGGGCTCTATTCTTTCGCTTTCTCCATGATCGCAAAATTGTAGTGCACGAGGAGTTGGCTGATATCTGCCCGTCCGCTGACAATTTAAAGGATGTCTTTTCTGATGCCGAGCGGGCCGCAGCTACCTCATGCTGGTTAGACGAAACTTTTAACGGCGATTTTCTTCCGCTTGTAGACAGCCTTGATTCATCGCTGTCCCCAGTGGCGCGTATGCGCGCGTACAGAAAGTTCTTTCGCTACGCTGAGGAGAAGACCAACGGCAAAGTGTTTCGACATCTCGAAGCAATAATGCGCGGCTGGAAGCATGTTGGTGGATCAAGCTTTCAAACGACAATCGACTGGGATGATTTTAATTTCGCGCATATTCCAATCGGCGTGTTAAGCCAAATCTACGAAACATTCAGCCGACGATGGGATGTGGTTCAGGCAGAAGAGACGAGCGTCCACTACACGCCAAAGAACATCGCGCGTCTACTAGTTGAAGAAGCGCTGGCAGGTGTAAAGGAACCACAAGATGCTCTCGTACTCGATCCAGCATGTGGGGCGGGGGTCTTTCTTGTGCTTGCTTTCCGCCAACTCGTTCGATTGCATTGGAAAAAGATGGGACGGCGACCAGACAAGAGAGTCATCCACCGTATTCTCTATAATCAAATACGCGGTTTTGATGTAAGTGAATCGGCACTGCGACTTGCTGCACTCGCCCTTTATATCACCGCAATTGAAGTAAACGGTACTACTAGGCCACCGAGGATTCTAAAGTTTCCTAGAGCGCTCCAAGGTGAAGTTCTTTTTAATTTTGGCCCCCATGATACTGAGGAGCGACGCTACGGATTTGTGCTCGGGAGCTTAGCACCAAATGTGCCAGAGCACTTTAATGCAAAGTTTGATGTGGTTGTTGGTAATCCACCGTGGACGAGGCTGCGCTCAAGACTCACAACTAGCACTGAAAAGGCCGAGCAACGAGTGCGCAACGCTGCTACAAATCAAGAATTTTCCGCAATTACGCGCCGAATTCTCACTACGCGCCAAATAATGGGCATTGATGTAATTTCCTACAAGAATCCGGATAATAACCCCGATCTTCCCTTTTTGTGGCGCGCAACTGAGTGGGCTAAACCGGGTGGTGCGATTGCAATGGCACTACCAGGTCGAATTATCCTGAAACAGAGTGGTGCCGGTCGGCTCGCCCGCGAAGCCTTGTTTCGTGGTCTAACGGTGAGCGGAATCCTTAATGGCTCTGATCTAGAGAAAACCGCAGTTTGGCCTAACATGGGCCTACCATTCATGCTGCTGTTTGCGCGCAATACGGTGCCGCCCGCGAAACATCAATTTTCATTTATTACTCCAGTGCGAGAGAATGCTTTATGCAAACGGGCGGATTTTCGGTTCGATTTTCGGGCCGCGCAGGCTGTGTCTGTTGATTCAGTGGTAGCAAAACCCTGGATGCTCAAGACACTCAGTTTGGGCAGCGTTCTTGATGTTGAGGTTATCGAAAAAATATCGTCACGCGAATTGCCATCAGTTTCCGATGTCTGGACAGACTTATCAAGTGGCGAAGGTTACAATGTATCGTCAGGATTAGTGCAGAAGCCCGCTGACCATTTGCTAGACTTACCTAATTTTGAAGCACCTGAATACGGATTCAAGATAGAACTACAACAGCTTAATAGCTGGCAGGAACATCATCACCGCATGACAGCACATGCTCCTCGTGACGCTGGCTTATACAACCCACCTCTCGTAATCGTGCCACAGACACCCGGCCAGACGCGAGAGCGGCCGAAGGCCTACCTATCGGAAAAGCACGCGATTGCTTTCTCCAAGAGTTTTTATGGGTATTCGACGGCGGGACACGACAATCCGAAGGGCCTAGCACAACTCCTATATTTGATTCTTCACAGTCAACTCTGGCATCATCACTATCTCACCCATAGTTCACGCATTGGTGCAAGTTATCGGACATTTTTGAAGGAAGACCTTGACAGCTTTTCGTTCCCAAATCCAAAGACATTAACGGCGTCCAAATGGCATCGTGTCAATCGCTTAGCCGAGGAATTGCGCAGCGACAAAAATAAACCGTGGGAAGCGATTGACGAGCTAGTATTTGAGCTCTATGGGCTTAACTCACATGATATGAATGTTATAAGTGATACCGTTCGATTCGGAGCGCCGTATCGCTCAGCGCGGCTACCTGCCGAGCGGCCACCGCAACGGTCGGATGTCGACGCGTTTTGTTGGTATTTGGTGGATATGGTTCAACCCTTCGTTAAGGAAACATGCACGGAACTTTACGCCGCTGAGGTGATTGAACAAAGCGAAGCGTGGCCATGGCGGTTCGTCACTTTGACCGCACATAGAGCACCAGTGGATATTTCTCGCGAATTTTTGTCGAGCGTGATGCAGGAAGCGAATCGTACTGCCGCAAGCCGGATAGTTATGGTCCTACCGCAAGGTGGTCTGTTCATCGGTTTGTTGAACCAACTACGATTTTGGAGTCAAAGCCGCGCACGATTATGTGGCTTGCACATTGTGCGTCAACATTTGAGCGCGTTCAGACCCATATGAATAATGCGGGATTCTTCGCCGATGGCATTGACTATCAGCTACCACACCCACCAATTGATGATGCGGTTCTTTTGATCACCCATAACGCCATCTGCCGCGCATTTGTATTGCTGCGTGCATCGGGTTTTGTCCTCGGGACCGCTCATGAAGATGATGTCACCCGGCACCTGCATTCGATCCTTGAGAATCGACTCCGACAAAAAGGCGAAATCCCAGGGTTTGATGAACGGTTGTTTCGAAAAGTCTGGCGAGCACCAGAGTTCACGAACTTTGATGGCAGTCATCCCGCCAAGAAACCCGATCTCGTATTTGAACTCGTCCGTGATGAAACGCTAGTGTTGTCAACTCATGACGCACTTTTTGTGGAATGCAAATTGGTCGGCACGTCGCATCCCGTTACGACGAACTATTGCAACAAAGGTTTGTCCCGCTTCATTGAGGGTGATTACGGTTGGGCCATGCAAGAGGGCATGATGTTGGCCTATGTGCGGCACGGCTATACCTTATCGGCCAAGTTGAACCCAATCCTGGCAAGCGAGCCTTACTACGAACGGCTTGGGCAGCCATCGTCGTTGGAAGTCATTCCTGGCGGTGATGCTCATCCATTGGCAGAGGAATTACATGTCACCACCCATAATCGTAAGTTCCAATGGCCACACGGCAAAGGACATGCACAAGGGATTCGAATATTTCATTCTTGGCATGACTGCTCATAACAAACTGTAGCCCTCGTGCTACTCACACAAATTCATCGAAATTTACCGGCCTGACCGCTGCCGTCGCTGTTCTACTCGCGTCGCCGCCACGAGAAATTCACTCGTGAGAAATGTGAGTTCTACAGGTTAAAACTCACAACGATTGATGATTCAGTGGCAAACTGCGGAATATGGGCACAGACGACGATTTCTCGGTTGCGTACATGGAAGGTAATTAAGCCTCGATATATAGCATTTTAGGCGCTAATGCGGTTGAAGTTTTGGTGAGACATCGGCGTAGCATTCATGTTCGAGAGCGCGTCAGGAACCAATCGAGCAGTTGACTCGATCATCGCACTCTAAGATGAAACCAACATACACTTCTAAGTGATCGTGGTTTTAAAGAAGCTGCATTTGCGGAGTATTGTCTGTAAAAACAGCGTCTGGGGGCGAATGGCGTGTGAACTTTACGCCGATTCCTCGAAGACTCGACCGCGACCCCGAACTGAACGGCTGCCGAGGCGTTTCTCTCCCGGTTCTGCGATGTTGCTGCTCCCCTGGTTGAAGACATGTCCGGCCATCGGCCTGCCCGGCTGCAAGCGTAAGCGAACCCCGTTCCGGGGTCTGTGAGGGTCTAATACTTTCACAGTCTCAGAAGGCGGCGCATCCTGCTGAAATTGGGTTGTCTAAAGACCGGTCATTCAGCACACAGGAGATGCGCCACCATGAGAGAAGATACGAAAGAAAGGAAAAGCGGCGGCAATAGCGGAATGCGAAAAGCAAACTAAGGGGAAACCTTGCCACATTGTGTTAACTGGCGCGAACCGTGTCGGTGGCAGAAGCCGATGTTTTGGAGTGGCTAAACACACCATCAAATGGAGGAACAAGAAGAGTATCGTTGTGCGCGGCGAAGTTTATTCCCTTAAACCAGGAAAATCTGAGGCGGATGTTAGAAATAAATTTAAGGAGGAGTTTCAGCTCAGGGAATTTCGGGGGGCCTATCCGAAATAGAATACTAAGATAGAAAAGATAATATGCTCACAAGACCTGTGCGATATTCCAGAGGTTCGTTTGTCCATGCGCATTTTTGTGGGAAATAGCGATCTGGTTTTCCTTCCTACAGCCGCCCCCATCGACACCCTACACGGCGCCTCGTTGGCCCGTGCGGTCTCATGGCTCTTGGGGCGGCCACCCGATAAGGGGATTCATATAGGTAAGTGACACAAGGAGAAATGTGATATAAGGGTTATAGAAATGAAGCGGCCCCCGGTGGCAGCCGAGGGCGTAGGATACGAACCAAAAGAAGTATCTGGAACGTACCCCACCTTGATATTTCTTGCCAAGCGCTTCTCAGGGACTTCTACGCCCGTAAATAAGGAAGCGCGAAAATGAGCATAAACAACACACTAGAACGAATAGAACGCTCCATGCGTCCTTTAAGGCAGTTTGCTAAGACCATGGAACTAGCAGGGAGAATACATGCAGTACATGCCGAATTAATGGCTGACGCCCGCCATGCCCATTGGGACCGTCTTGAAGCAGCTACAAATACCCTTGATAGAATGCGTGAAGCCCAAAGAAATATAATCACTCCTGTGATGCAGCCCATAGGCCGGAAAAGGCTCAAGGCAAAGCGCAAGGTGTTGACGAACCCCAAAAGAAGGGAAACGCTTATTATCGAGGCGCATGAGTCCAACGCTGAGTTGCTGAATTATCTGATGGATATCCTTGACCAGCATGGATGGAAACCATAGGAGGATGTGGGATGGTAAGAAAACCGCCGAAACGACCACCAACAACAAACACTGATGTTCTGGCTTGGATAAAGTGACAAACACATTTATTGGAAATTACTGACGATAATATTGCCAAAGCAGTTAGACTCTAGCAGCAAATAAACGATAAATTGAAATAACCCCACCATCTCATCAAGTTAATTATATAAGTCCAATAAATATCATTGCCGAATACGTAGTGAATTGCGGTAAGCTTGTGCAACATCACCGCCCTTTCTCAATGTCAATAGTTTCTTCATATAGATGCGCAAGAAATGGATCCGTTGAGATGAGCAAAGACATCACAGAGGATGCGAACAGACCTGGGCCGAGTGGCGCTGGTGTTGGCGCGGCGCCGTTACAGCAGGGCGTGAGCCCCTACGCAACCGGCGGCGGGGGCGTGACCTTCGAACGGAAGGTGGCGGTCCTGTACCTCACTCGCATGCTCGTCGGCGACAATACCCCCGAACTCGGAGACGGTGCGCGGATCGTGAGTGTCGCGTTCCAACAGGCCCCGGACCATCCTGTAGACGATCTCGTCGTGAGCGCAGCCCGCCCTGACGCATTGCAGCCATCGTTGGTGCTTACGCTCGGGGTTCGGCGTTCACCGAATCTGGTAGTGAGCGATGAGCCGACCCGGAAGCTCATCCGACAGTTTGTCCGTACCGTGATCGATGTTCCTGCGGACGGACCGGAACGCCGGTTGGTCCTCGTCGTCGCCGGACCACAAACTAACGCCGAGCAACTAGCCAAGCTCGCTTACATTGCCGAAGGGCAGATGGACGCACCCGGTTTCTTCAAGCTGGTCCAGACACCGGGCAAGTTCGATGCTGCCCTCCGAGGCAGGCTCGATCAGCTCCAGAAGCTCGTGGAAGGCGCACTGCACGAGCTTGGTGTAGTGAAAGGCGATACAGCACTGGTCGAAAGGCGCACATGGCAATTGCTGTCGAAACTCACGGTGGCTATGCCGCGTCTTGAGTCGCCCGACGAGACGGATTGGTCCGGCGTGGTGAACAGCCTCACGCAGGTAGCGCGAAACTCTGATCTCTCGACAGCGTCACGGCTTCGCGACCGGCTGGTCACCCTTGCCAGTGATTATTCACCGAGAGCCGCGCGAGTAGACCTCAAGATGTTGCGACGCGACTCGCATACGCTGCTCGACCCCACGACACGAAGTCATCAGGATGGCTGGCAGACACTTGACAGCATACATCGACGGACGTGCGAATCCGTCCGTTCCGAGATCACCTCGAGCGATGGTGACCGCTCTGTGTGCTTGGATCGAAGCGCCGCCGCTATGGAATTGCTCAAGACCGTATCGGGTGCTGAGGCGGTGGTCGTCACCGGGGAGTCCGGTGTAGGTAAGAGCGCGCTTGCAGTGTTGGGGCTTTGCGCTGCGGTCGATACCAAGCCGGGTGACTTACAGGCGTTGTGCATCGATCTGCGCCAAATCCCATGCCTCGCGATTACATTTGAAGGAATGCTGGCCCACCCTCTGTCGACACTTCTGTCCGAACTAAGCGCACCGCAACGTGTGCTCGTTGTTGACGGAGCGGACGCGGTCACTGAAGACAAATACGATGTATTTCGTTATCTAGTTGATGCTGCCCAAGGTAGCGGCGTCAAAGTGGTCGCAGTGACCTCAACCGACAGCAAGCAGGTTGTGCTCGACGTTCTCAGCGAGCGCTTCGATACCGCTGTCGTGGAGTATCCAGTACCTCCGCTCGACGACTCGGAGATAGACGAGATAGTCGGGACCTTTTCGGAGTTGGAGCGGCTCAATGCCAATCCGCGGTCGCGCGAACTTCTCCGTCGGCTTATCGTGGTGGATCTGCTCGTTCGCGGTCAAATTTCCGGCACTCCGCTGACTGACGCAGACGCAATGAACGAGGTGTGGTACGGGCTCGTTCGGCGGCGGGAAATGTCGGACAGGGGATTCCCGGACGCGAGAGAGACGGCGCTCCTGAGACTTGCCGAACTGGAGCTTGGCGAGGGCGAACGCCTCAATGTCATCAACGGGATCGATCCCGCTGCCCTCGTTGGACTGCGTCGCGACGGATTGCTGCGAACTTCGCCTGTAGCTCCGCATATGATCGGTCCCGAGTTCGCGCACGACGAGGTTCGCCGCTACGTGGTCGCGCGTCTTCTCCTGGCAAGTGACGACCCTGCTTCGAGACTCCTCCGGGCGGGAGCACCACGTTGGTCGCTCGCGGCGGCACGTTTAGCCTGTCAGGCATGGCTGGGGCGACCCGACACTTCCACGATGCCATTGAAGGGCAGGTTCGCTGCGCTGCAGGCATCTTTCGACGCGCTCGGTGCCGAGCATGAAAGTCGCTGGGGTGACGTGCCCGGTGAAGCATTACTCAAGCTTGCGAATCCCGAAGCGCTGCTCCGGGACTCGTGGCCCGAACTGCTCGCTGACGATGGCGCTGGTCTTCGGCGGCTGGCTCGCCTGGTTGATCAGCGACTCTGCGACGAAAACGGAGTCGTCGATGTCATCGCCGTGGAGCCGATCATCGCTCTTTTGCTTGAAGCCCCCTCCCCATGGCGGTCTGGCAAACACACGGAAGGCATCTTGCGCGCCTGGCTACGCGGACATGTCATTGCGGATACTGCCGCAGGGCACCCGTTGCGCATCCTGCTTCGCCAGCGTCTCGTCGAAGTGTGTGCGGCGGGGGACCGACACCTCGCCGAACAACGTGAGGCCGTCGCTACAGCGCGTGCTGCGCGCACGCCGGAAGAAATCGAGCATGAGCGTCAGTTCGTTGAGAGGCACGGAGTGCTACTTACGGAAATCGGCTACGATGGCCGGCGCCCCCGACAGCGACCTGAGGTGCCCCGGGAGATCAAAGACGAGGTCGTTCTTGAACTGCTAGCACTGCTGGGCCCTGACCTTGGTGACGACGGTGAGGCGATCCTGACTCGAGTCGCTAAGGACGCACCGTCGTGGCTCGCTCCTGCCGTTGACGAGTTATTCACCAGTCGAGCGCTCGCCAGCGGCCGCCGCGGGCTTCTGGCCGAACTGACCGAGGCGTACTACCTGGACGACGAGTACGAAGTCGGTGAATTCGATATCCACGAGGACGGGGTACGTCCTCACCGTGCGCGGAGCTTTGTCGCTGCGTGGGACCGCGGTCCGTTCCTGCCGCTGTTTCAGAGTGACTTCCGTAACGGTGTCAGGGTACTTAACCGCTTGCTCAATAACGCCGCGCGCATTCGGTCACGCACGCTTGCTGATCTGGATCAGGCACAACAACCACTCCAATCGAACACTATCGGCCCATACGAGAACGAACTCAACATAGCTGGTGAGCGCCAACTCTACTTCGGCGACGATCACGTTTGGCGCTGGTACCGAGGCAACGCAGTTGGACCGTATCCATGCTTCAGCGCGTTACAGGCCCTGGAGCGGGTGTGCGACCGTCTGATCGACAACGGCGTTCCGGTCGGGACCCTGATCCCGATACTATTGGATGGCTGCGAAAATCTCGCGATGGTCGGGATTATCGTCGGGCTCCTCGTACGGCATCTTGAGGACGCGGATCATCTTCTTGACACCTACTTCACTGAGCCGTTCATCTGGCTCCAAGAGTTCGCACGAGTCGTAAATGAGGTGAGCGGACTCGCGGCCAATTCCAAGGGGCTCGTGGCGCCAGAGCGCCGGAACTGGTCGCTCCGAGAGGCAGCCATGTTCATGGTCCTACATGCTAACGGCGAACGCATCGCAGAGCTACGTGCGCTCGGCGAGACTCTCATTCTCAACGCGCGTCGTCTCGTCGAGCCGGCACGAGATCACGAGCCTACGGAGTCGGAGCCTCGTGCAGGAGTTACGGAACATGAGTTAGTAGTTCAGGCGCGTGCCTGGGCGAGCAGTCTAGACCGTAAAAGGTACCAGGCGCATCAGACGGATGAGGGCTTTTATATCGATACAACTCCACCGGACGACGTCGTGAAGGTGTTACAGGAAAACAATGAGGATCAGGAACGCACGAGGGAGGCGATACGGTTAGTTGCTCGCTATCACATCGAGCCCAGAAAGGGGGGGCTCGAAGCCATCGGACGCGATGAGTTGGTAGCCGACATAGCCAGCTTGCAGAAACAGATTGAGAACCCACCGTCTCTGGGAGCCCATGATCATTGGGACGCGTCCGCCTTGGTTGCAGCGGCGGCGCTCGAAGCGCACTTCGTGGAGGGTGTCAGCCTCCAAGATGACACGCTTTCCTTCGCAGCTGGGATCGTGCTTCAGATTGGAGAGGGCGGGGCGTGGCCACGACAGTACGAGTTCGAAGACACATTCTACGAACAGGGCGCCGACCGCAGCGCGGCACGGGCCCTCCCTTTGCTGCTTTTGCCCGTTGCCGCGCAACTTCGCACCGTGGTCGACAAAAAAGACGAATCGACGACTTTTGAGCGCGCCGTTCGTGCCGGCGTCAACCTTGCGCGAGCTGTGGCGTACGAAGTACGGCTTCACCTTGCACGTGGCTTGGATCATGTCTGGAAGACGCCGTGTGTGGAGGAAGGGCTCTGTCATCATGATCTGGGATGGCGAATCGCCGTCGAAACGATGCGTTCCTGCGTACTCGGCGCCAGAGATCTCGAAACCGGACGACGCAGGATCCTAACACTCAAGGAACCTGTCACCGAATCGCTCGCCAGGACTGCTGACGACTCGGTCCGGGTGTCCCAACTCGACGCAGCCATACGAGCACTCGCACCGGCAGCCATGGCAAATATCTGCGTGTCCTCGAAGGCCCGGGAGCTCCTGTTGACTCTCCTTGCCGCTCAACGGCGGTCTCTGCTCAACAGCGAGCACCACGACCTGGATTCTCGTGGGTCGCACACTCTCGTGAGCGCACGAGCCCTATTGACGCTGGCCAGA
>JGI24792J26632_1001238_pt1 | contig 15681 bp, 8 predicted proteins | sample MesohylBB_FD_26632 | JGI IMG/M metagenome (IMG submission 26632)
GTGAGTATGGAAGTGGAGTTGATAGCGCCTGTGGCGATGGAAGAGCAGTTGCGTTTTGCGATAAGAGAGGGTGGAAGAACAGTTGGGGCAGGCGTAGTAACTGAGATCATTGAGTGATGAATAATAAGAGACTCTACAGGGCAGTAGCTCAATTGGTAGAGCAGCGGTCTCCAAAACCGCAGGTTGGGGGTTCGAGACCCTCCTGCCCTGCAGAAAAGCCAAGTTATGGAAAAATTTGACAGGATCAAAGTTGATACGACCAGGTATCTCAGCGGTGTTGCTACAGAACTGAAAAGAATAACCTGGCCCGAGCGTAAAGATACGGTTAAATCAACCTTAGTGGTTGTTATTATTACCGCGTTTTTTGCACTCTTTTTTATGCTGGCCGATTACGTGTTCTCTTTTCTGTTTGGTCTTATATTGAGTTAAAGAACGAATCGGGAGCAGTTTTCGGATGCCGAGCAAGTGGTACATAGTACACGTAAATACCGGTTTTGAGGAAAGGGTTAAAACCCAGATAGAAAACGGGATAGAGAGCATGAACAATGAAAACCTTGCCATTGACGAGGTTTTTATTCCTACTGAGACAGTAGTTGAAACACAGAAAGGCGGGAGGAAGAGAACGTCTATTAGGAAATTCTTTCCCGGATATATAATGCTTAAAATGGAACTTAACAAGGAAACCCTAGATTTTGTACGGGAGATACCGAAAGTCATAAGTTTCGTGGGAGGCCGCCCGGTTGATGGAAAGATAAATATTGATTCCATTCCCGAAGTTGACGAAGAAAAAATTAATGAGATAAAGACAAGGGCAAAAGAGGGCACGCTCAAGCCCAAGCCGAGTGTCGCTTTTGAAAAGGGAGAACCTATAAGAGTTATAGAAGGTCCTTTTGCCAATTTCTCTGGAATTATAGAAGATGTAAAACCCGAAAAAGCCAGGGTGCAGGTGCTGGTCAGCATTTTTGGCAGAACCACACCCATAGAGCTTGATTTTAATCAGGTGGAGAAAATCTAGATGAAGAAAATAAGCGGTTACATAAAGTTGCTGATTGAGGCGGGAAAAGCATCCCCTTCGCCTCCGGTGGGTCCCGCGCTCGGACAAAGAGGCGTGAACATAATGGAATTCTGCAAGGCTTTTAATGCCCAGACGTCTTCTTCCGAAGGGCTTCTTCCGGTTACGGTGACCGTTTATGCGGACAGGTCTTTTGATCTTCAGATAAAGACTCCTCCTACTTCTTACCTGCTGAAAAAAGCTGCGGGTGTAGAGAAAGGTTCAGGGTCCACTCCGAGGACCAAAGCCGGCAAGATTACGGAGGAACAAGCAAGGGAGATAGCGCAAAGAAAGCTTGAGGATCTCAATACTGATGAAATTGATGCGGCCTTGATGGTTGTGCGTGGTACCGCGAGAAGCATGGGAATTGATATAGAAGGATAAAGTTTGGAGAGACTTCATGACCACCAGAGGAAAAAAATATATTGACGTAAGTGGCAAAGTGGATTCCCGCAAAGAGTACACGGTTGATGAGGCCATGGAGCTTGTGGCGCAGGCCCACTACGCGAAATTTGATGAAACGGTGGATATAGCCGTAAATCTCGGCATAGACCCCAGACATGCGAACCAGCAGATTCGTTCCGCACTCGTGTTGCCTCACGGTCTCGGGAAAAAAATGACGGTCCTTGTGTTTGCAACGGATGACAAGGCAGTCGAGGCAAAAGATGCCGGGGCCGATTATGTGGGTCTTGAAGATATAGTGGAGAAAATTTCTAAGGAGAACTGGCTTGATTTTGACGTCGCTATAGCAACTCCTGACGTGATGTCGAAAGTTGGCAGACTGGGAAAAGTTCTGGGGCCAAGAGGACTGATGCCGAGTCCAAAGGTAGGTACTGTAACTTCGGACGTTGCTAACATGGTCAAAGAATCGAAGGCCGGTCGTGTTGAAATCAGAAATGACAAAAGCGGAGTTATACACGCTCCTGTTGGAAAAGTCTCTTTCGGAAAACAGAACCTGAAAGAGAACTTCCTTGCCTTTATGAGTTTTCTGATCAAAGAAAAACCAGTTGCTTCTAAAGGCGTTTTCTTGAAGAGAGTTTCGGTGTCGGCGACCATGGGTCCTGGTATCGGAGTGAGTGTGCCGGATATTAGAAACGAACTTAAAAGTATGGGAATTGCCGCGTGAACGTAACGCGAAACTAGATACGAGAAGAGAGAGACTATGCTCAGTAAAGCCGAAAAGCAGAAAGTAGTTGACGACTTGGCATCCAGGTTCCAATCCGTTTCTTCGATGTTCGTTGTCGAATACCAAGGACTTAAGGTAAACGAGATGGACGTCCTGAGGAAAAAACTTAGGCAGACCAATACGGAGTTTAGGGTTGTAAAGAACACCCTTCTGGAAAAAGCTTCACTAGGAACGGATATAGAAAAAATGAAAGATCTTTTTTCGGGTCCCACAGCGATTGCTATTTGTGATGGGGAATCTTCCGCGGTAGCGAAGGTTTTTGTTGATTACAGCAAGGATTTCCCGGAAATCAGGATAAAGGGCGGGATATTTGAAGGAGAAGTAGTCGATATATCCAGAATAGAGCAGATAGCAAAGCTTCCGTCAAGACAGGAGCTTATCTCCGAGTTTGTGGGCCTGCTTAGTGCTCCGATGGGCAACCTTGTGGGAGTCTTGGAGCAGGCACGCTCAAATATTGTCAATGTACTAGAAGGTTTAAAAGAAAAGAAGACTAAATAAAAAGCTGTAGAACTGTTTTATCAAGGAGGAATAAAAATGCCCGATATTAGTAGAACAGACGTTGTCACCTATCTTGAACAAGCCAGCATGCTTGAGATATCCGAACTGATAGAGGAAATAAAGGAAAAGTTTGGTGTTCAGGCCGCTGTGCCGCAAGTCGCTGTTGCCGCTGCTGCCGGTGCCGAAGCCGCTCCTGCGGCCGAAGAGAAGACTGAGTTTAATGTAATTCTCGGTTCTTTCGGAGACAAGAAAATACAGGTCATAAAGGCGGTAAGGGAAATTGCGGGTCTTGGNCTCAAGGAATCCAAAGAACTTGTTGAAGGAGCTCCCAAACCCGTAAAAGAGGGAGTTAGCAAGGATGAGGCTGAAGATATCAAGAAAAAGCTTGAAGACGCCGGGGCGACCGTTGAAGTTAACTGACCATAATTTTCTTCGGTTATTTTCACTTAAATTAAAAAACGAGGGGGTGCGTGTTGAGCATAGAGAGTATAGAGTCTCAGGAATTAAGGAAAGATTTTTCGAAGATCCCCCAGGTTCTGGATATCCCCCACCTGCTTGATGTACAGATAAAATCGTACCAAGATTTTCTGCAGGCCGATGTCCCTCCGGATGAGCGTTCGGACACCGGTCTTCACGGAGCCTTCAAGGCTGTTTTTCCTCTTGAGGATTATAATGGNAAGGCTTCTTTGGAATATCTCAGCTACAGGCTGGATGAACCNAAGTACAATTTTGCCGAATGCAGACTTAAGGGCTATACCTACACTGCTCCTCTTTATGTAACTTTCCGTCTTATAATTTGGGACATTCCTGAAGGTGAAAAAAGACAGAAAGATACCGAAAGACAGTTCCGCGACATTAAGGAGCAAGAGATATACTTTGGGGAAGTACAGCTTATGACCNCNAGCGGTTCTTTTATAGTAAACGGAACCGAAAGAGTAATAGTAAACCAGCTCCACAGATCTCCCGGAGTATTTTTTGATCGNGACAAAAGCAAGAGCCAGTTGTCCGGAAAGGAAGGATCTTTTATAGCGAGAATCGTTCCTCAGAACGGTCGCTGGCTTGATTTTGAATATGATCTGAAAGACATGCTCCATGTTCGGATAGANAGAAAGAAAAAATTCCACGTCACCGTTCTTCTCAAGGCCATGGGTTATGATGAGCAGCAGATAATGGATTTTTTCTATCCCGTGGAGANTTTCCATATAGAACCACAAGAACTTCGAAAAGAAATAACCGCGGAAGTTTTCGACGTGGGGAAGGAGGGTTTTAAAAAGGAAGCGACCACCGAAATAATCTCCTATCAGAAGGTGACTGTGGATATAAACCACCCGGAAACGGGCGAACTTGTAGGTAGAAAGGGAAGAAGGCTGAAAAATCTCCTTCCAAGATTGAAAGAAGCCGACATGACTTCCATACCCGTTTCAAATGAAGAGATAATGGAAAAACCCTCGGCCGAAGTGGTTTCCGACCCCGAAACAGGGGAAGTAATACTAGATTTNAACGAGGAAATAACAGAAGANAAACTTGAGGAACTGCGCAGAGTCGGTAAAAAAACCCTCAGAGTCTACTACATAGACAAGACCTTGTTCGTGACTTCTCTTCGGACCACACTTCTTTCCGATAAGGTGGATTCATGTGAGGAAGCCATAACGGAGATATACAAGAAATTCAGGCCTACGGATCCTCCTTCTGATGAAGTCGCGCGGACTTTCTTTGAAAACATGTTCTTCACCCAAGATGCATACAGACTCTCGAAGGTAGGTCGGATCAAGATCAACTACAAGCTCAAGAGGAAGGGCGTGAGNGANGATCATCTTACTTTGGACAGGGAAGACATCCTTCTGACCGTGAAATACCTGCTTGATTTGAAAGGTGGAAGGGGGTCTACTGACGACATAGACCATCTTGGCAACCGAAGGGTCAGAACTGTCGGGGAACTGATAGAGGACCGTTTTTATCATGGTCTTGAGAGGCTTGCCCGGTTCGTAAAGGAAAAAATGGGGTACCAGACTATAGAGAACCTCATGCCTAATGAAGTACTCGTCCCGAAAACCGTNACATCGGTTCTCAAGGAGTTTTTCACCACNGGTCAGCTTTCCCAGTTCATGGATCAGACCAATCCNCTGTCGGAAATAACCCATAAAAGAAGGCTGAGCGCACTTGGTCCGGGTGGTCTTACCAGAGAGAGGGCGGGGTTTGAGGTAAGGGATGTTCACTCTTCCCATTATGGAAGAATATGCCCTATAGAAACTCCGGAAGGTCCTAATATCGGACTTATATCCAGCTTGAGCACTTATGCGAAGATAGATGAATCCGGATTTATCCGGACTCCTTACAGGAAAGTGAAGGACGGGCGTGTTACGGACGAAATAGTTTATATGAACGCGCTTATGGAAGAGGATTACATTGTAGCCCAGGCAAACGCCCCTCTTGAAGAGGACGGGTCTTTCAAACTGCCTTTTGTCTCCGCNAGGGGGAATGGCGAATTTATGATGGTTGAGAGGGAGAAGGTTGAGTTTATGGACGTGTCCCCTTCGCAGCTTGTCTCAGTTTCGGCTTCTCTTATCCCCTTTCTTGAGCATGATGACGCGAACAGGGCCCTTATGGGTTCCAATATGCAGCGCCAGGCCGTGCCGCTGATAAAGAGTGTCTCGCCGCTTGTGGGGACGGGTTTTGAAAGCAAGGTGGCCAAGGACTCCGGGGTTACGGTTGTCGCACGCAGGGATGGCGTAGTGGAGTCTGTAGATGCGGTTAGGATTGTGGTTAAGTCTACGGAAAGAAGCCGCGAAGGCGGGGTGGATATCTACCCCCTGATAAAGTTCCACCGCTCAAACCAGAGCTCCTGCTGGAATCAGANTCCTATAGTTCGCCAGGGGCAGCNGGTGAAGAAAGGGCAGGTAATAGCTGATGGATGTTCGACGGACCGTGGCGAACTCGCGCTCGGACAGAATATGGTTGTCGCTTTCATGCCATGGGGAGGATACAACTTTGAAGACGCAATCTTGATATCCGAGAGGGTTGTAAAGGACGACGCATTTACTTCAATCCATATTGAGGAGTTTGAGTGTACTGCAAGGGAGACAAAACTCGGGAGAGAAGATATAACCCGGGATATACCTAATGTGTCCGAAGAGTCACTTAGGAACCTGGATGAAAGCGGAATAATAATGATAGGTGCCGAGGTCGAGCCTGGGGATATACTGGTTGGAAAAATTTCTCCAAAAGCCGAAACTCAGCTTTCTCCGGAAGAGAGGCTCTTAAGGGCGATTTTCGGAGATAAGGCCGGGGATGTCAAGGACTCCTCCCTCAAGGTTTCTTCCGGGGTATACGGTACCGTGATAGATGTTGAAACTCTNGTGTCCCGCTCCGTAGATAAGGACGAGAGNAGTCAGGACATTGAGAACCAAGAAATCTCAAAATTGATGGAAGAGAGAGAAAACGAGGTAANTATTCTCAGGCGGGATGCGGTTGACAGAGTAAAGCATATTGTTCTCGGCAAAACTTCGCTTTCCAAAATAACGGTTAACAGAAAGACGATTCTTAAAAGCGGACAGGAAATTACCGAAGAGATTCTTGATGCTATTCCCTTAGAAAAGCTTGTTGATGTCAGGATAAAGGACTTTCCTGAAGCGGGTGAAGAACTGACTGGAATAATTGGCAGAGTTCTCAAACGCATTGATTACGTGTCCGCTGCCTATGAACAACGCATAGAAAAACTGAAAAAGCCCGATGAGTTGCCTCCCGGGGTTTTAAGAGTGGTTAAGGTCCGCATTGCGGTTAAAAGAAAGCTTCAGGTCGGTGACAAAATGGCGGGACGGCATGGCAACAAGGGTGTCGTATCGAAAATACTTCCGCAGGAAGATATGCCTTATCTTTCCGACGGGAGGCCGGTTGATATGGTACTTAACCCACTCGGCGTGCCTTCAAGGATGAACGTTGGCCAGATACTGGAGACCCATCTGGGATGGGGCGGCAGAGAATTGGGAAGACAGCTTAATGAATATATTGAACAGGAATTTAACGACGAAGCCTTGAGAAAGAACCTTCTGGAAATATACTCGGGTTCTTCGCAGACGCGCAAGGTTATTGAGTCGCTGGACAGAGAGGGTCTTGTTGGGTTGGTAAGAGAACTTAAAGACGGAGTGCCGGTGAAATCCCCGGTCTTCGACGGTGCCCACGAGACTGAAATCGCTCGGATTCAAGAGCTTGCTGGCATAGACGAAGATGGAAAGACTATTCTTTTTGATGGTCAGACTGGCGAACCTTTTGATCAGAAAGTGTGCGTTGGGATAATGTACATGTTAAAGCTCCATCACCTTGTTGAAGAGAAAATTCATGCCAGGGCAATCGGACCTTATTCTCTAGTAACGCAGCAACCCCTTGGTGGAAAGGCCCACTTTGGTGGACAGAGACTTGGAGAAATGGAGGTCTGGGCGCTTGAAGCCTACGGGGCCGCTTACACTCTTCAGGAATTTGTCACCATAAAATCAGACGACGTAGCGGGACGAACGAGAATATTCGACTCGATTGTAAGAGGTGATATGAATTTTGAACCAGGTCTCCCTGAATCTTTCAAAGTGTTACGCAAGGAACTGCAGGCGTTGGGACTTGATGTGGATCTTATTGAGCGGGAAGCGGAAATTGAGACGCTTCCGAAATATTAATTTGGAGGGAATCATACCATGGATATAGACACGCTTTTTGAAAAGCCGAAAAACCCTTCTGATTACTCGGCCATAAAAATTTCCATAGCTTCCCCGGAAAAAATCAGGTCATGGTCAAACGGAGAAATAAAGAAACCTGAAACTATAAACTACAGGACCTTCAAACCCGAGAGAAACGGNCTTTTCTGTGCCAAGATATTCGGGCCCGTGAAAGATTACGAATGCACTTGCGGAAAATACAAGAGACTTAANCACAGAGGAGTCACGTGTGAGAAATGCGGCGTGGAAGTAATTTCCTCTAAAGTGAGAAGGGAAAGAATGGGTCATATAGAACTCGCTTCTCCCGTCGCACACATATGGCTTCTTCGCAGTATTCCCAGCAGAATAGGAATGCTCCTNGACATGACTTTGAAGGACTTGGAAAGAGTGCTTTACTTCGAGGCTTACATAGTTATGGATCCGGGAATCTCCGACCTCAAGTTTGCCCAAGTAATAACCGAAGATGAGTACAGAGACGAGCGCGATCGCTTCGGTTCTGAGTTTGTCATTGGTATGGGGGCCGAGTCGGTGCGGGAAATGCTGAAAACCATAGACTTAAACGAGCTTTCTCAGGAGCTCAGGATAAGCATGAAAGAGACCAAGTCTCCGATCAAGAAAGCCCGCATTGCAAAAAGGCTAAGAATATGTGAAGCGTTTCGCAAGTCCAAAAACCGTCCGGAATGGATGATTCTGACCACTATTCCTGTTCTGCCGCCTGATCTCAGACCCCTTGTTCCTCTTGATGGAGGACGGTTTGCCGCCTCTGATCTTAACGATCTCTACAGAAGAGTGATTAACAGAAACAACAGGCTGAGAAAACTCCTTGAGCTCGGCGCTCCAGACATAATAGTCAGAAATGAAAAAAGGATGCTGCAGGAGTCCGTCGACGCGCTCTTGGAGAACGGGAGAAGAGGAAGACCCGTTTTGGGTCACAACCACAGACCGCTTAAGAGTCTGAGTGACATAATAAAAGGTAAACAAGGCAGATTCAGGCAAAACCTTCTTGGGAAAAGAGTTGATTACTCAGGTCGGTCGGTGATTACCGTGGGTCCCGATCTCCGTCTTCACCAATGCGGAATCCCCAAGCAGATGGCGCTTGAACTTTTCAGGCCCTTTATCTACCAGAGGCTTGAAAAATGGGGAGAGGCGGCAACGATAAAGATAGCTAAGAAGCTGCTTGACAGCGAAGCTCCGGTGGTGTGGGACGCTCTTGACGAAGTGATAAAGGAGCATCCGGTGCTTCTTAACAGAGCCCCGACTCTTCATCGTCTGAGCATACAGGCTTTCGAACCGGTGCTTATTGAAGATAAAGCCATTCAGCTTCATCCTCTTGTATGCCCTGCCTACAACGCGGATTTTGACGGCGACCAGATGGCGGTTCACGTTCCGCTTTCAATTGAGGCTCAGACCGAATGCCGCTCGCTCGTTATGTCGACGAACAATATTCTTTCTCCCGCGCACGGAAAGCCGNTAATACTCCCCACTCAGGATATAGTCCTGGGGCTTTACTATCTCACAAGGGATACAGCTTCAGACAAAAGTTCTGAGCCGGGCCGTGTTTTNTCAGTACGCGAGATAGTTTTTGCGTATGAACTGGGAAAAATCAGTTTGCATGATAGCGTAACCGCAAGGATTGACGGGCAGAACTATCTGACGACCGTCGGAAGAGTATTGATGTACGAAGTTGTTCCCGAAGGTGTTCCCTTTGAACTTATCAACAAGCCAATGACTAAAAGAGCCATAGAGGCCCTTGTGGATGAGTGTTTCAGGAAAACCGGTGGTAAAAGCACTGTTTTGCTTGCTGACAGCCTGCGGACTCTCGGATTTAAGTATTCGACAAAGTCTGGAGCTTCCATTTCAATCACGGATATGATTATTCCTGAATCAAAGAAAGATCTATTGGAAAATGCCCAAGAGGAAGTTATGAAAGTGCAGGGCCAGTATTCTCAGGGGCTGATAACCGATGGAGAGAGATACAACAAGGTAATAGATATCTGGGCAAAAACNAGTGATGAAGTTGCTCAAGCAATGATGGACAAGATTTCTTCAGAGCAAGTCCAGACGGGTAAAAACACTANAGTTTCGNGACCGAGTTCNAACCCAATATACATGATGATTGATTCTGGGGCGAGAGGGAGCCAGACGCAGGTAAGGCAGCTTGCGGGCATGAGAGGGCTCATGGCAAAACCTTCGGGAGAAATAATAGAAACTCCTATCACGTCCAATTTCCGTGAGGGACTATCAGTGCTCCAGTATTTTATTTCTACCCACGGCGCGAGGAAAGGGCTTGCGGATACGGCCCTAAAAACGGCAAATGCCGGTTACCTGACGCGAAGGCTGATTGATGCCGCTCAGGACGTAATGATTACCGAACTTGACTGNGGCACCATAGAGGGAATTAAAGTCAGCGACCTNGTGGAAGGTGGAGAAATAATCGAAAAAGTGGGCGAGAGGGTGCTTGGAAGGGTGGTGCTTGAAGATATAGAGGATCCCCAAACCGGAGAGGTNATTGTTCACACAAACGAGGAAGTTGACGAGGCNGCAGTTATTAAGATGGATGAAGCGGGCATAAGCGAGGTGAGTATCCGCTCCGTTCTTACCTGTGAAACTAGAAGCGGTGTCTGCAGACTCTGCTACGGAAGGAATCTCTCGACTGGAAAACTTGTGAACATGGGNGAAGCTATAGGTATTGTCGCGGCCCAGTCAATCGGGGAACCCGGAACTCAGCTTACCATGAGAACGTTTCATATAGGTGGTGCTGCGAGCCAGAGAGCTGCCGAGAGCACCCTTGAGAGTCAGCACGAGGGAATAGTCAGACTCAAGAACATAAAGGCCGTCAAGGGACGTGATAACAANTTGGTTGTTATCAGCAGAAGCGGCGTGCTCTCAATTGAGGATAGCAAGGGGTATGAAAGGGAAAAATGTCCTGTTGTACTTGGAGCCAGGCTTAACGTAAAGGAAGGGGAAAAGGTGAAGAAGGGGAAAATGCTTGCTGAGTGGGACCCTTACACAAACCCCATAATTTCGGAGGTTCCGGGTGTTGTAAAGTTCAAGCACCTTGAAACCGGAGTTACGTACAAGGAACAGGTGGATGAAGTCACGGGCGTTCTCATGAGGGTAGTGGTTGAGACCAAGGACCTGGAAATGCATCCCACTCTGGATGTCGAGGTGAGGACAGAGGATTTAGAATCTCTACAAATCGACTCTTTNCCGAAGGATAGGAAAGTACCTTACTCGCTTCCCGTAGGCGCAATAATAGAAGTTGNCGACAAAGATAATATAGAGGCGGGAGACGTACTTGCCAAGATTCCGAGAGCTACCTCGAAGACAAAAGACATTACCGGAGGCCTCCCCAGAGTTGCTGAGCTTTTTGAAGCCAGAGTGCCTAAAGATCCGGCCGTTGTAAGCGAAATCGACGGAATTATATCTTACGGAAAAGATATAAAGGGGAAGAAGAGGGTTGTGGTAACTCCGGAGATGGGAGAACCTAAAGAATATACGGTTCCCAGGGGAAAACATATCTTGGTCAGGGAAGGGGAATTCGTTTCTTCCGGTGACCAGCTTGTCGACGGTGCGGTTAATCCTCACGACATTCTGAATATCATGGGAGAAAAAGCTCTTGCCAACTATATGGTTAACGAAATTCAGGAAGTCTACAGACTTCAGGGTGTGAAGATTAACGACAAGCATATCGAGGTTATAGTTAAGCAGATGCTAAAAAGGGTGAAGATAAAAGACCCGGGTGACACTACGATGCTTGTCGGCGAAGCTATAGAGAAAAATATTTTCTTTGAGGAAAACGAGAANATCGTCGAAGAAACTGGAACTCCGGCAGCGGCCGAGCCGCTTCTTCTGGGTATAACCCGCGCCTCGCTTAGCACGCGCAGCTGGCTTTCCGCCGCGTCTTTTCAGGAAACCACCAGGGTTCTTACCGAGGCCTCCTGCGAGGGCAGGGAAGACGATCTCAGAGGACTCAAGGAAAACGTTATCGTGGGCAGGCTGATTCCGGCTGGCACCGGCCTTCCCATGTACAGGGACATAAGCATAGAGGCCGAGGCACCGGAAATACCTGTACCCGTACCGGAAGTCGAAGAGAAGAGCGAAGACGTATTGCTGGAAAGCTAATATTCCCCCTGCGGTCTATTCTTTCTTTTGATCAGTAGCCATGGAGAAAAGCTACAACCCTGCCGAGGTTGAACGGAGAGTTTATGATTTCTGGATCTCATCGGGACTTCACAAATCCGAAATAAAAAACTCGGCTGANGTTTTCTCGATTGTCATCCCCCCACCCAACGTAACGGGATCGTTGCATATAGGCCACGCTCTTAACAACACCATTCAGGACATTCTCGTCAGGTACAAGAGAATGAATAATTTCGACGTTCTCTGGGTTCCGGGCACCGACCACGCGGGTATTGCTACCCAAATGATGGTTGAAAAAGATCTCGCCTCCGAAGGACTCACGAAGAACGATTTAGGCAGGGAGAAATTCCTTGAACGAATCTGGGAATGGAAGGAAAACTCCGGCAACCGAATAACCGAACAGTTAAAAAGACTCGGAGCGCTTCCCGACTGGGAAATGGAGCGGTTCACCCTTGATGAAGGTCTTTCAGAAGCGGTTAGAAAAGTTTTTGTCGATCTTTACTCTCAAGGGCTTATTTACAAGGATAAAAGACTTGTAAACTGGGACCCCAAGCTTCGTACGGCCATATCGGATCTGGAAGTGGAGCAGAGAGAGACTCAAGGAAACTACTGGTATATAAGATATCCGATAGAGGGAGACGATGGATTGTTTGTTACAGTAGCCACAACACGTCCCGAGACAATGCTTGGAGATACCGCGGTTGCAGTTCATCCTGAAGATCCGAGATACACCGATTTAGTGGGCAGAAATGCTGTTTTGCCTCTTGTGGGAAGAAAGATCCCTGTAATAGCTGATGAGTACAGCGATCCAGAGAAGGGTACGGGAGCCGTAAAGATAACTCCAGGACATGATTTTAACGATTTTGAAGTCGGAAAGCGTAACGGTCTTGATATATTAAACATTCTTGACGAACGGGCACATATAAGAGGTGATGTTCCCGAAAAATACGTGGGACTTGAAAGATTTGAGGCTAGAAAAGCCATAATTCAGGATCTTGAGGAAGGGGNTTTTCTGGTAAAGGTTGAGCAGACCACCCATACGGTTCCATACGGCGACCGCTCCGGGGTNGTTGTAGAACCTTGGTTGACCGACCAGTGGTACGTAAACACGGAAGAACTTGCCGCTGAAGCCATTTCATACGTGGAACAAGGTGAAATACGTTTTTATCCAGAGTTCTGGAAAAGCACTTATTTTGAGTGGATGAGAAATATAGAGCCTTGGTGTATCTCGAGGCAGCTTTGGTGGGGTCACCAGATACCCGCATGGTACGGACCTGACGGGGAAGTTTTCGTTGCCATGAATGAGCACGAAGCTGCCGCTTCCGCGAAGAAGCATTATGGTGAAGAGGTCAAACTTGTTAGGGACCCAGATGTACTGGATACGTGGTTTTCTTCTGGGCTCTGGCCTTTTTCCACCCTTGGATGGCCAGTTGAGACCGAAGCGCTCAGGCATTACTATCCGACATCATGTCTGGTTACCGGATTTGACATCATTTTCTTCTGGGTCGCAAGAATGATAATGCTGGGACTTAAGTTCATGAAAGATGTGCCTTTCAGGGATGTTTATGTGCATGGCCTCATAAGGGACGCAAAAGGACGCAAAATGAGCAAGACGACGGGCAACGTAATTGATCCTATTGATGTGATCGAAAAATACGGTGCCGACGCGCTTCGTTTCTCGCTCGCGGCGCTTGCCGCCCAGGGAAGAGATATAAAGCTTACCTTTCCTGTTATCGAGGGATACAGAAACTTCATGAACAAAATATGGAATGCTACCAGNTTTGTGTTTATGAACCTGGAACCGGAGATGATTCACGACTCTGAACTCGACAACTCTTGTCTAAGTGTTCCTGACCGATGGATTCTCAGCAGGCTCAACTTTACCCTCGGCGAAGTTGAAGAATTTATTGANAACTACGAATTCGACAAGGCTTCCCAGGCGCTTTATCACTTTATGTGGGATGATTACTGCGATTGGTATCTTGAAATATCCAAGTTTTCTCTTTATGGAGACGATAACGAGTCTAAAAAAACCACTCTTAACGTACTCGTGCGGGTTCTGGTCCGCTCCCTGCGAGCGCTCCATCCTTTTACGCCCTATATTACGGAGGAAATCTTCCGAATATTCAGAGAGAAGGGAGCCAATCTTCCTAAAAAAGAAGGTCTTGGTTCAAAGAGCATTCTTGAAGCCAAGTATCCGAAGCCGAACGAAAGCGAGATATTTAANGAAGAGTCCGAGCAGATTGAGCTTATAAAAAGTGTTGTAACCGGAATAAGAAACCTGCGGGCCATTGTGGGNGTTCATCCTTCGGAGAAAGTATCAATTCATCTTAATTCCGAAAGTAGNGAGGTAGGGAATGCTTTAAGGGAAAACCTTGAGATTATCCTAGGTATGGCTTCTCTTGGGGATTGCATTGTTTGCGGAGNGGATCTTCAGGGCAAAGCAGTCTCGGAAGTTGTCTCAGGAGTAGAAATAATTATGCCGGTTGAGAACNTNCTCGATCTTGAGAAGGAAATTTCCAGATTGAACAAGGACTTGGCAAAAGTTTCACAGGAACTTAAAAAAACCGAGGGTAAACTTGCAAACAAGGATTTCATCAAACGTGCTCCCGAAGATGTTGTGGAAAAAGAAAGGGGAAAACTGGATGAATTTCAAAGCCACAAGAAAAAACTTGAGGAGATTCTCGGGAAACTTTCGGCTGTATAGCTAGAATTCTTGATTTCAGTACGGTCCGATGGGACTAAAAAAGGTCCATTTGCTGATGCGACACTTTCTCGTCTGTTATTTCCACCGGATAATTTCCGTCAAAACACGCAAAACAGTAGTTTGATCTTTCGTTAAAGGATTTGTCACCGTTGGTGACTGCTTTTGTTATTCCCTCTTTGCTTAGGTATCCCAGAGTATCGGAAGTTATGTAGTCTTTTATTTTTTCTACCTCCAGAGAATGCGCTATGAGCTCTTCTTTGAGAGGAGTATCTATACCGTAGTAGCATGAAAATTTCATTGGAGGAGAACTTATCCTCATGTGAACTTCCTTGGCACCGGCATCGCGTATCATCTTGACAATTTTTCTGCTGGTTGTGCCCCTTACTATGGAATCATCGACTACCACTACTTTTTTGCCGTCTATAACTTCCTTTATCACGCTGAGTTTAAGTTTCACTCCGAAGTTTCTTATTGACTGCTGAGGTTCTATAAAGGTTCTTCCTATATAGTGACTTCTAAGAAATCCTGTTTCAAAGGGAATTCCAAGTTGCTCGGCATAACCCATGGCCGCTGGCGTCCCCGAATCGGGTACGGCTACGACGATGTCTGCGTNGGCCGGAGACTCGATTGCGAGCTGCTTACCCATGNTCTTTCTCATCTGATAAATGTTNCTTCCTTGGACGAATGAATCGGGTCTAGAAAAATAGATGTTCTCAAACACGCAGTACTTGTGTTGTTTTTTAGGAAGTGANTTGAATGACCTGATTCCGCTCTCATTTATAAATACTATTTCCCCGGGTTCTATTTCCCTTATATAATTGGCNCCTATGAGTTCAAAGGCNCATGTTTCNGAAGCCACAACGTAAGAATTGTCAATCTTTCCGAGAACAAGAGGCCTGAATCCATGGGGGTCACGTGCGGCTACAAGGCCTTTAGGTGTTAGAAACACAAGAGAATACGCTCCCTTGCACTGGGTAAGGGCTTCTATGATTCTTTTGAGGAAGGTCTTTTCCTTTGATCTTGCTATGAGATGTACGATTACCTCGGTGTCCGTTGTTGACTGGAATATCGAACCTTCTTTTTCAAGTTTGTGTCTTAGTGTTTTAGCGTTTGTGAGGTTGCCGTTATGCCCGACCGCGAGTTCACCCTTCTCGTAGTTCATTATCAGGGGCTGGGTATTTTTATTGTTGCTTGAACCAGTTGTGGAGTATCTTACGTGGCCGATTGCGGTAGTACCTTGCAGGCTTGATATGGACTCTCCGTCGAAAACTTCGGTTACAAGTCCCATTTCTCGGTGAGAGTAAAGCTTTTCGCCGTCGGTTGACACTATGCCGGCACTTTCCTGCCCTCTGTGCTGAAGAGAATAGAGACCGAGGTAGGTAAAGTTGGCAGC
>JGI24792J26632_1001258_pt1 | contig 15485 bp, 7 predicted proteins | sample MesohylBB_FD_26632 | JGI IMG/M metagenome (IMG submission 26632)
CCCTGGGCTGCACACGTGCTACAATGGTCGGTACAGAGGGACGCCAAACCGTGAGGTGGAGCAAATCCCAAAAAGCCGACCCCAGTTCGGATTGCAGTCTGAAACTCGACTGCATGAATGTTGGAATCGCTAGTAATCGCGGATCAGCATGCCGCGGTGAATCCGTTCCCGGCCCTTGTACACACCGCCCGTCACGCCATGGGAGTTGGTAGCATTCAAAGACGGTGACCCAACCTTCGGGAGGGAGCTGTTTAAAGTGAGACTGATGACCGGGGCGAAGTCGTAACAAGGTAGCCGTAGGGGAACCTGCGGCTGGATCACCTCCTTTCTAAGGAGCAATAACGAGGATATTCTCACACAATCTCCTTGTTCATAACGCTCTTGATCTTTACAAGGCATATACGACTTCCTATTTAACTTTCAAAAACATACTTTCTTATTTCTCTCAGGGGCTTATAGCTCAGAAGGTTAGAGCGCGCGCCTGATAAGCGCGAGGTCCCTGGTTCGATTCCAGGTAAGCCCATTCTTTTCTAAACTTATCCAACCAACTAAATTTAACAATCTTCTCAACATTTTCATTAGGTAAAATATAGTATTATAAATATTCGCAATACAATTTCCTTGTTATAAAGGAATATCTTCAGCTTATGTTTAATTCCTCACACCTAATGTTTTCCCCGCATGCAAACAGATGTTTAGTAACCATTAGTTTTCCATACTACTGACCATATTTTCACATATCCACTGTACCTATAGTAATGTTCAGTTAATTGAGGGTGGTGCATAAATAACGTGCTACCGAGTCTTCTGTAGGAGCGACCTCCTGGTCGCGACCGAGAGGTCGCTCCTACAGAATGTTACAAGATTATGAAATAAACCGATTTCTGTTGCGTTGTTTGAAAAACAATTATGCACCACCCTCAGTAAATTGGCATATCCACAGGTTTTTAAACAAAACGAATTACTTTCTTACCACCCATTCCTAATATTGTTGTACAAGGCACCAATGCCTTAAAGTGTTTATTTCATTAGAATCTATCTCTTACATTTATATTGTTGTTTTCACAGTGTTAACAAAACATATAACACGCAATGAATTGTGTTTTGATAAAACGCTGTATTTGTAAATCAAACATACAATTTACAGAACTTGCGTGCAAATGGTAGGCGCGCTTACATGAAGATTAATTTATTAATTCGGTATTTTCCTTAGTCCCGTAGGGACGATATGTTTATAGAAAACGTTGCGGACACGCTCTTTAGTCCCGCTGAATGCCCTTTGCGCATTCACAGCGTTGATTTGGTAGGGACGATATGTTTGTTGCCATGTGCTGCAAGGACATATCGTCCCTACGGGACTAAGAGAAGAGATAACACCTCTGCTATAAACATTGCGTCCCTACGGGACTGAAGAGCGTTTGACATATTCAGAATATACCTAACAAGAAATTACCAAATTAAATATTTAATCTTCATGTAAGCGCGCAGAAAACTACAATTCTTATGGAAATTACATCAATTCTGTCATAATTCTTGGTAATATCCTGAAAATTGCGTAAGTCTTGCATATTATTAAGTCTACAATAAAGATTTGAAAAGGAGATTTAATGGAAACCACAAAATCACAAACAACCACTCCCTTTAATTTTCACGAGAACGAAGTTTCTAAATTGGCACTTCCTGAAGGTGCAATTGCCCGATTAGGGCGAGGCAGCGTCCGGGATATGGCATTCTCACCGGATGGACAGCACTTCGCTGCGGGATCAACTATGGGACTTTGGATTTACAAATATCCTACATTTACTCCTATTGCACTGTGGGAAACTGATAGGGGATTCATTGATGCTGTTACATTTTCACCTGATAGTCGATGTATTGCTGCATACACATATCTCCAAGCAATCAGAGTATGGGACATCCAAAATGGAGTTTGTATAGCTGAGATGGAGTTATCTAAGGAACAGATCCGATGGGGTATTTCAAATCCTGTATTTTCTCAAGATGGGGAGCACCTCGTTGCGTTCAATGGTGACAACAGAAAGATTTTCATCTGGTGCTCAGGAACAGGCACACAAATAAGTGAAATAGAAATTGAATTAAGTGAAACAGAAACCGAATCCATAAATACCATATATCCGAGTTGCTTTTCTTCCGATTTAAGCATTTTGGCAGGTTCGTGTTATGATCATAAAAACCGGACTGCTGAATACATTGGAGTATGGGAGGTAGAAACAGGAAAACAAATCAATTGTCTTGAGTGGACTGAGAGGTGGGGACATCATTGCTTTTCGCAGTGTGGACAATTCTTTGCTGCTGGTGGTTCAGAGGGAAGTATTAATGTGTGGGATGTAGAAAACGGTAACTTGGAAAAAGTATATACTGGCTTTGAAGACGCCAATATGGTCCCATTCTTTTCATCAGAGAATGATCTTATTGCTGCAATGGTTTTTCCGACTAACCCAAAAATTGAAATCTGGGATTTAGAAAAGAACGAAAAGATGGATACACTCGAAAAAGGGAGCAAACTGAGTTCCGTCCGTTTTTCAGATGACGGCACCCAATTAGTATATATTGATGATGGTGAAATCAAATTCTGGAATAAAGATAAATCCACTGAAGAAGCACTTCCAAGCATTCATGGACATACACGGACAGTCAATTCATTAGCCTTTACAATGGATGAAGATGTAGAAACGCTTGTGGCTACGTACTGGGGTTGGAAAGCACTTTTCTGGGATGTTTCCCGTAGACGAGGACGACGTCCCACTGGTGCAGATTTGCCCACAAGCAGGACACTTCATCTTTATTTATCCTCTAAAGGAAAAATAATCGCCACTGGTGGAGACGATGACTACTTAAAAGTATGGGAAAATGGCAGTAGTGAACCAATAACCGAAATTCCCATACATGAGATTAAACTGACACAGATTACAGGTAGTGAAGCGTTCGCACCAACAGGAGACCGGTTGGCGAGAACAGATAGAGATTATAACATCTATGTATGGGATTATAAAAATAAATCCTATAGTGGTGATGAAAAAGATACTTGGAAATTGCATGCACATCTCACTGGACATACGGAATATATTGAAGGGGTAGCATTCAGTCCCGACGCGAAACAACTCGCAAGTATATCACGAGATAGAACAGCGAGATTATGGGACGTTGAAGCAGGAAAACAGATTACAGAACTGCCCTTAGCTCCACCTTCAGGAGGGAGACAATACCGCAATTACGACAGAGGGATTACATTCTCACCTCGTGGCGACTTAATTGCTGGGGGTCAGTGGGGAGAAATAATTTTGTGGGATGCATCAAATGGTAGTGTTTTAATGACAATTCCGCAACCCGAAGGTAATCAAAGACCAATCACGTTAAGTTTTTCACCTTGTGGAGAGTACCTTTTTTCAGGTTCATGGTGGCAAGGTGATTTGCAGAAAGTTCCTATTCGTTTATGGAAAGTGGCGACAGGAGAGAATATCGCAACGTTTTCTGGACACACAACTGACGTTCAGTGTATTGCAATATCTAAGGACTGCACCGTTCTTGCAAGTGGTGGACATGATGGGGTGATTTTCCTCTGGGATTTAAAACCTTATATCAATTCATAAACATGTCTTGTTATTTCTCTCGATCAACTTCACAGTACATCTCAACGTATAAAATTAACGAATCCCACAATCCATTAGATGTATAAGGAGTCATATTTATGGAAGACAATACTACCTCAACTCCTAAACATAAACCACCTGAAAACACAGATTCCACAACATGGCACCTTCCTGCAGGTGCAATTGGTAGATTAGCAAGGGGACGCGTATCGGATATGTCCTTTTCACCTGACGGGAGACATATTGCTGTCGCAACCCCCATCGGCTGTTGGTTGTATGTTCGACCATCCCTGAAACCGCTCGCTTTATTTGAAACAGAAAGTGGAATGGTTAATACCATAGTCTTTTCAAGCGATGCCCGGTTGATTGCCACCAGTAATCTTGATGGAGTGGTGAAGGTATGGGACACACAAACGCTAAAGTGTCTTGCAAAGATAAACCATCGCAAGAATGTAGAAGCAACGTCAGGATATTTTTGGCAGCTCTGTTTTTCTCAAGATAACCAATACTTAGCAGCATCTTGTTTTGATAAGCAAAATGTTGTCTACGCGTGGCGAAAAAACACGGACGAACCTATTAAAAACTTTCCGATTGACGTTGAAGATACAAGAGGACACGATTTTCCTATCTATTTTTCTCCGATAGAGAACTTGCTCGGATATGTGTCTGCTGGAACCCCACATCACACTCTCACTATTTCCGATATTGAAACCGGTGAACACATAGCACATCTTAGCCAATCCTCGGCACTATCTTCATATCGTTATCTCGTTTTTTCTCCATGCGGACAATATATTGCTACTGCTAATCGGAACAATGAAGTGTTGGTATGGAATGTTTACAACGGTACTTTGGAAACAGAAATCATTGCTTATGAAGGGAAAAGGGTAATCCCTGCCTATACATCTGATAGCACACTACGCATTGCCGATATTTACGAATATAAAGTTGTGATTTGGGATGCTATTAGAAAAGAAAAAATAGATACTTTTGAACGTGAGAAACCCCCGCATGATCATTTTATAAGCGGACATCATGTACATTTTTCACCCGATGGTGCACATATCGCAACGATCCTCTCACGCAGTAAGCTCTGTGGGTGGACGGTTGGTTCACCATCAAGTACAGTTTCAAGTCCTGCTAACCATAAACCTGCTGTCTACTCAGTCGCTTTTTCTATAAAAGGCAAGACAATTGCAAGTGGACATGGGTATGGCATGTATCATATATACTGGGATGCTACAAAGCGACAAACAGAACAAATATTACCAACGCCAAATATCCAAGCACAACGCACAACACTTACGGAAAACCTAACAGAAGAAGAGAAACAGCAGTGGTACCGTGTCAGTGCCTTGTCGCCTTGCGGGGAACGATTGGCACTTCGAGACCTTCCAAGAGGGTCAGTTGAAATCTGGGATATTGTGTCTGAAACACTCATTACAGAACTCGCGGACAGTGACAGATTTAGATCTTGGCGTGAAATGCGTTTTTCACCGACAGGTGAATATTTCATCGATACAGCTATAGGTGATATCAATGTCTGGAATACACAGTCCGGGAAGAAAGTCAACACACTTACAGGAGACAACCGATTGATTCTAACAACTGCCTTTCACCCCGATGGAAAACAACTCGCTGCTGCAGCAAAAGGGAGTGCGGGAATGCTTTGGGATATTGTCAGCGGTGAACAGCTCGGTGTGTTCCCTACAGAACTTCCAGAAGATTTCTCCCTTTATAGAGGCAATCCAGAACAGATCCAACAATATATTCAATTAAAGAAAAAAATAATCAAGCAATATAAGTGTATTCCTAACAAACTCGCTTTCTCTCGTTGTGGCACTATTATCGCTTGTGGGATACAGGATCATATCCGGTTGCGGGATGCAGCAACCTTAGAAACGCGTATGCTAATACTACTACCCGAAACGTGTAGCAAACCTTTTGCGCTCACATTTTCTCCCTGTGGAAAATATCTCGTCTCTGGGTCGTGGTGGATAAAGGGATTGGATAGAGTATCCATACGAATATGGGAAATCGCAACCGGGCAAAATATACACACTTTCTGGGGGCATACAACAGATGTCCAAGATTTAGCTTTTTCTCCAGATGGTGAACTCCTTGCAAGTGGTAGTTTTGATGGCACTATCCTTCTTTGGGATATGAAACCCTTTCTGAATATAGCATGATTGGATCAGCAAGTATGCTGTGCAATACCAATTGAGATGGCAAAAATGAAATCCTTGCGAATTGGGAAATGTCCATGTGATTTGCATTTCCCATCCGATATAATAAAGGAGAAAACTTTGATGTATACGTATCAAACAGATGGCGTAGATATAACTACTTGGAATCTCCCAGAGGATGCTACTGCTCGTTTAGGAACGGGTTGGATAAGCGGTGATATGGCATTTTCCCCCGACGGTGGGGCACTTGTTGTTGCAACAACTATCGGCTGCTGGTGGTATGACCTCAATACAATGGAACTTCGCGCATGGTGGAATACCGAACAAGGAATGCTATCAGAGATCACCTTTTCTCACGATGGTCAGTGGGTTGCCACCGGAGATTGGGAGGGAGATGTAAGAATATATGAGACACAAAACCTACAATGTGTCGCTAAAATAGGTGTACCCAAAAACCCAGAAGGCGTGATGGGAGCAGCGCGCAGTCTACGCTTTTCACAAGATGGACAGCACTTAACACTCTCACATTTAATTATTCGCTTAGATGATGGACCTTTTTCTCGTGATAGAACAGGTAGAGGTAGGTACTTTTCTGTTTACGATTGGAAGGTAAATACCGACACATCAATTGCCAGTTTCACTGTACCACCGAAACTGGATAGATGGAACTTCGGTCCCCATTCACTTTGTCCTCAAGCACTTTCACCCGATGGAAGTCTTATAGCATATACATCTGCTCCACATATTACCTCCGTGATGCACACTGAGACAGGGGAACCCATTGCTGAATTTCCAGATGATTACACCGACACACCTTGGAAAGGCTGTAACAGACTTGTTTTTTCTCCGTGTGGAAAGTATCTTGTTGCAACTAATTATGGAAACAAATATCACATTTGGAATGTTCAGAACGAAACATTGGAAATACTACCAACAGAATATATGGAAAACAGCCAAATGTGTAAAGGCATTCCCACTTATACCTCAGATGGCACTTTATGGATTGTAGGATTCTCTAACCGAAAAGTGGTGATTTGGAATGCAACATTACAAAAAACAGTGAATACCTTTGAATGTTGGATGCCATTAAATGGTAAATTTTCAAACGAAAAATCACATTTCGCTTTGAGAAATATATACGGAGAACTACAGGTTTGGACGCGGGGTAACCCGTCAACGGTTAAGTCTCTACCCACACATATATCAAGAGGCGTAATTGACATTAGGTTTTCAAAAGATAGTCGGACATTGCTAAGTTGCCATGATCCCGCAGGATATAGATTATGGGATGTTGCTAAGCGTCAAGTAAAACGCACTTTTAGCTCTCCATTTACCAATTTAGTAGGTGTTGTTGCTACCTCACACAGTAGGGAATTACTTGCTGTGGTGGAAAATAAACAGATTAGAGTCTGGAACCTTACATCAGACACACAAATCGCTGAACTCTTAGGTGCGTCAATGAAGGTTGATATAGTGTTCTCACCATCAGCTGAATATATCGCAAATGTAATTAGACAAAATACTATAAGAATCTGGGATCTTGCGTCTAACTCACAAGTCGCTGAATTATCTCAAAACCCATCTCCAAAAGTTCTTAGAATGGGATTTTCGCGAACAGGGAAATACTTCGTCAGTGTCCATGGAGATAGTTTTACCATTTGGGATACCACTCGGTGGGAAAAACGGCACGATGTGACACTACCAATGGATCAAAGTTATAAGCAAGTATTGTTTCATCCGAAGGACAAGCATGTTATCTTAGTACCGAATGAAGATTCCATTTTTATATGGGATCTTAAAAGTGGAGAGCATACCGGTCAACTTGACACAACAGAATGCTTAGATCCTTCCATTTATAGAGGAACACTTCAAGATCTCACTCATCTTAACGAACTATCAGGTACAACTTTTCGACGTATTTGGGGTAAAATTTGGTTGTCACCTTGTGATACTCACATGGCTGGCATATTACGAAGAAGCAAGATACCCAACGAAATTCGAATATGGGATTCAACTACCTTAGAAACCTGTATGGTGATTATTCCACCTAAAGGATGTGAGAAACCTCAGACACTCAGGTATTCACCTTGTGGTAAATATCTTGCTGTAGGTGCACAATGGCAAGAGGGACAAAAAATAATATCTGTCCGTTTGTGGGATGTAGAAACAGGAGAAAATATCCACACCTTCTGGGGACATCGATCGGATGTTTGGTCACTCGACTTCTCCCCAGATGGTGAACTCCTTGCCAGTGGTAGTTACGATGGCACAATCCTTCTTTGGGATGTGAAACCGTTTATTGGCACTTAAATTCGACTTCTATCATCTACAGCATAGAAATATTGCGTGCATTACCTACCTCTTACTTCAATAAAAAATAATAGGAGACTTCTTTATGGATAACAAAAACTTGTCTACCTCAGCACTGCAATCACTACATAACACGGATGTAACAACATGGGAACTTCCCGAAGGCGCGTTAGCGCGATTCGGACACGGATTACGACTTGACGTAGAATTCTCACATGATGCCGCATATTTTACCGTTGCAACCAAAATCGGATTTTGGATATATGATACGGAGACACTTACCCCTCGCGCACTATGGGGAACAGACCGCGGCATGATGAATGTCGCCACCTTTTCACATGATTCACGATGGATTGCAACAGGGGATCAGGACGGTATTCTCAAGGTATGGGATACCCAGAACGGACAGTGTGTTGCACGAACAGACTGGGGAGGTACTGAGAGACGAAATGTGATCCGTCATGTCCGCTTTTCACCGGACGATCAATTTCTCGCTGCTTCCGGCTTTGGAGATAGTGCAGTCTATGCATGGCACACAGAACTCAACGCACCTATCAGAAATTTTAAACTTGAAAAGCCAAAATTAGCGGATTATAGAAAAGAAGGTACTTCCTATGACAGATATTTTCCCATCGCTTTTTCACCCAACAGTAATCTATTCGCTTATGTGTCTTCACCGGAAGCAGTAACGGTTTCAGATATAAACACAAGTGAAGAGATAGCACACCTCACGGGACACACTACCCCATTACATACCCTCCTGTTTTCACCTTGTGGACAATACCTTGCAAGTGCAAGCCTTGGATCTACCGTTCAAATATGGGATATTCAAAATGAATCTCTTTCTATGACCCCCAAAACTTATGAAGGAAACCGAATAAGACTTGCTTATACACCTGATGAGACACTACGAGTTGCAGAAATCTATAATGACAAAGTAGTAATATGGGATGCTTCACGGCACGTAAAGTTGGATACCTTCAACACTGTTGGGAACACAGACAGTAAGGCAAGGTTTTCAAACGATGGAAAAAAATTCGCAATTACATGCAGGAACCGCAAAATCCAAATATGGCATGAAGATGATTCTACTACAAAATCGTTCTTTTCTGGATATGGAAGTATTCCTTATTCGGTGGCATTTATGCAGGATAACAAAACATTGATAGGTGGAAACTGGGGTGGTACTGGTAAGATATTTTGGGATATAAATAAACGGGAAGTCGATCGGATACTCCCACCTTCAGGCAAACGCAGTTCTTCCAGAAGATGCATGACGTTGTCTCCAGATGATCAACTCTTGGCTATTGATACAGGAGGCAACGATATACAAATCTGGAATATTGAATCTGAAGTATTAGTTACCGAACTAACAGGACATAAAAAAGACATCTATTCCTTGACGTTTTCTCCTACCGGTGAATATCTTGTCAGTGGAGGAACGAGAGATGAATTATATGTTTGGGACATCGCACGATGGAAAAAACAGCACACATTGATAGGACATACAAGTTCAATTGAGGCAATTGCATTCCATCCTGATGGAAAACAGTTCGTTACCTCCTCCAGGGATGGAACCGCATTACTCTGGAATGTTGAAACCGGAGAACAAATCTCACCACTTCCTTTACCTGAAACCTTAGAAGATGCCTTTAAATACAGAGGTGAACCACAGGAAATTGAGCGAGTCATGAATGGTGGGAATCTTCAATATAAGAAATATCAACACATGCAATCTATCGTTTTTTCGCCTTGTGGCAACTGGATTGCTGGTGGACTCGGCACTTGGATGGCTGATGCGTTAATAAATGAAATCCGATTGTGGGACACAGAAACGTTAGAAACACGCATGATACTCCTTCAACCTCATGGGTGTATTCGTCCGTGGGCATTAGCATTTTCTCCGTGTGGAAAGCACCTCGCATCAGGTGCTTGGTGGAAATGGGGATTAGACAAAGCACCTATCCACTTGTGGGAAATGTCAACGGGTGAAAACATCCATACTTTCTGGGGACATGCCTCGGATGTGCAAGATTTAGCCTATTCACCGGATGGAAAATATCTGGCAAGTGGTAGTTACGATGGCACCGTCCTATTGTGGGATATGAAACCGTTCATTGATTCAAATTGAGAATTTTCTACAGTGAATCTCAAAAATATCTGTTGTAACTATATTCACCTCAGAAATTAAATTTCATTGTAGGGCGCGGTCTCTGTGCCTCGCCGTATCCTGGAAAGAAAACGATGCGTGGGTACAGAAACCTGTCTCTACGATTTAAGATAATTTCGTGTTTTTATTTTCAAACCGTTTTATGGAAGGTTTAATATGCAATACAAAAATTTCGTGCAGAATTATCCTGAAGAAAACCTTATCTCTTTACCATCCGATGCGATTGCTCGATTCGGTAGGGGTGATGTAGAAGCTACTGCCATCTCCCCCGATGGAAATATGATTGCAGTAGCAACCCGTATTGGTTTGTGGATTTATAATGCACATACTGAAGATTTCATTAGACTAATTGTGGTTGAAGGTACAGGTCTACTTTCAAGGGTTACTTTTTCTCCAGATAGCACACAGGTTGCTACAGGCGATTGGGATGGCATTGCCTCACTATGGGATGTTTCTACTGGAGCAAAACTCGCAACCTTCAAGAATAAAGATTATGTCATTTCCGTTGCTTTTTCTCCAGATGGTAAATCCTTGGCAACTGGAACACGGGATGGTAAAGCAACACTGTGGGATATTAACACCTGTAATGAACGTTGGTCGATTTCTCACAAAGATTATGTAACTTCCGTTGCTTTTTCTCCGGACGGTTTACTTTTAGCTACAGGTAGTTGGGATAGCACATCAAAACTATGTGATGTTGAGAAGGGAGAAGTGCAACGGTGTTTCACCCATCAGAAAAATAATGTAGTTATTGAATTAGACCCCGGGATTGTTGAGACTTTCAACAGACTCGGAATTAACTGCATTGCCTTTTCTCCGAATGGACGATATTTTGCCACAGGTGATCGTATAGTAGGCGATATAAAGGGTGTTACAACATTGTGGGATATTGAAAGCGGGGAAGCTGTGTGGGAATTTACCCATGAGGAATCTGCGACATCTATTACTTTCTCAACAGACAATAAATACATGGCAACTCGCTTTTCAAATGGAGAAACTGATGTCCGTCATATTGCCGATTGCACAACTGCATCAATTCAAAACGTGAGTTCTGCAAAACAAAAAAAGAAACTGCATGCAAGTCACCCACGAGGATTATACGGTTGGCTCGTTAGCTTTTCACCAGACGGAAAGCACTTGGCTGCACTAACACAAATGTCTTCCCTTAAGATATGGGATTTAGCATCTGGGATTAACATCAAGACAATTGACCAAGATATTGGAGAAGCAAAAGCACTATCATATTCACACGATGGATATTGCTTTGGAGTGAGTCGATCATCCAACGGTGGGAACTTTTGGAATTGTGCGACCTTTTGGAATGATCAGGAACAACCAATAGACTTTTTATATGAAGACTCTCGTGTAAGCATATTATCTGCAGCTGTTTCACCTGATGCTAAAATTGTGGCTACAGGAGGAGATGACAAAAAGGTTTCTTTATGGGATAGACCAACAAAAAAGTTGGTTAACACACTTTCTGGTCATACAGGACCAATTATTAACCTTGCATTCTCCCCTGACGGCATACATTTAGTAAGCACAGGAGGTACTGAATGGGAAACACATGAAGAAGATGGAGTCATGTATGGATCCACGACTGCGGATAGTCATATAGATAAAACAGCAAGAATCTGGCATATTGAAACAGGTGCTGAGATCGCAACACTCACACATCTCTCCAAAGTTGAGACGATTGTTTTCTCGACAGATAGTACTTGCCTTGCAACTGCCTCTGAAGAAGACGTGCATCTGTGGGATACTAAGACGTGGCAGAAAATTGTGACACTTGAGACAGTAAGAGTCGAGTCGTTAGTTTTCTCATCGGATGGTTCGCTACTTGCAGTTGGAGGTACAGGACACAAACCAAAGATACAGATATGGAATGTTGAGACAGCGCAACTGGTTGTAGAATTTTCTGGACATAAAAGTGATGTGGAATCTGTTGCCTTTTCACCAGATGGCACACTTTTGGCAAGCGGTGGTTTTGATAGTGTCATCTACTTATGGGATATGCAGCCCTTTATATGCCCCTAAAACATCTCTCACTACAATAAATTTGGAGGTATTTCATGGATAAACAACTATCACAGACAACCACTCAATCATCCCAGACAGTAGAACATTCTGTATCACAGATTGTGTAAGCCCTATCTAAAAACGTCTGTCTTCTAAGGTCATTCCTACATAGGAAATGTCTAATTATTTCCAAAATACACCATTTAATGTAACATCCTGTCAAATTCATCCGTTTTTATTAGACTTTCTTACTTTATTAAGAAATAATTGTAAAATATATTTGACATACACCACATTATGTAGTATACTTTAATTCTGTTTAGGGATAGAAAGTAATTAAATCCCGTTCTTTGAAAAATATATTTGACTTATGTTAGATTCTATGTTATACTAAAGTTTCTATTTGACAGAATACAGAATTTGGCACTGTTAGATATAATGGTATGTAAATATACCGTGCGCGAGGGGGTGTAGCTCAGCTGGGAGAGCAACTGCTTTGCACGCAGTAGGTCAGCGGTTCAACTCCGCTCATCTCCATCGCCTATCAGGAAATATTGCATTTCTGAGTAATAGGCGGCGTTCTTTGACAACTGAATAGAGAGGGTAAATCGGTAGAATAGAAAAATATCACCTTATCAAGCTACTAAGGGCTTACGGTGGATGCCTTGGTGCCAGGAGACGATGAAGGGCGTGACCGGCTGCGAAAAGCTTCGGGGAGTTGCATAGTAAACTGTGATCCGGAGATTCCCGAATCGGGCAACCGAACAGGTTAATACCTGTTACTTGTGTTTAACACAAGAGATAACCAGGAGAAGTGAAACATCTCAGTACCCTGAGGAAAAGAAAGAAAACCTCGATTCCCCCAGTAGCGGCGAGCGAAAAGGGAACAGCCTAAACCTGATATATGTTCAAGCCTGAACGCGTTGTATATCAGGGGTTGCGGGGTCCATTGGGAGTGGGTTCAGACACTCCAGGAGTTAACGTGCCGCTAGTTTAATGCCTCTGGAAAGAGCAACCAGAGAGGGTAAAAGTCCCGTGAATGAAAGCGGTGGCGAACTTCGTAATGGGTACCCCAAGTACCACGGGATAGGTCAAACCTGTGGGAATCTAGGAGGACCACCTCCTAAGGCTAAATACTCCCTGGCGACCGATAGTGAACAAAGTACTGTGAAGGAAGCGGTGAAAAGTTCCCCTGTTAGGGAAGTGAAAAGTTCCTGAAACCGTATAGCCTACAATCTGTGGTAGTGCTAAGTCACGTAAGTGACATGCATGACCGCGTGCCTTTTGCATAATGAGCCGGTGACTTACTCTGTGTTGCATAGATTAAACATTTTTGATGTGGAGTCGTAGCGAAAGCGAGTCTGAATAGGGCGTGCAGTTGCATGGAGTAGACCCGAAACCAGGTGATCTACCCATAGGCAAGGTGAAGCATATGTAAAAATATGTGGAGGCCTGAACCCACCAAGGCTGAAAACTTGGGGGATGACCCGTGGGTCGGAGTGAAAGGCTAATCAAACCTGGTGATAGCTGGTTCTCCCCGAAATAGCTTTAGGGCTAGCCTTATGTGTTTGACAGTGGCGGTAGAGCTCTAATTGGACTCGCGGCCCTACCAGGTTAGCAACTCCAGTTAAACTGCAAATGCCATTGTCTAAAGCATGGGAGTCAGTCAGTGGGGGATAAGCTCCATTGACGAAAGGGAAACAGCCCAGACCATCAGCTAAGGTCCCTAAATATACACTAAGTGGTAAAGGATGTTTTGTTGCTGAGACAGCCAGGATGTTGGCGTAGAAGTGGCAACCATTTAAAGAGTGTGTAATAACTCACTGGTTGAGCGATTTTGCACCGAAAATTTCCGGGGCTAAGTGTATTACCGAAGCTGTGGATGTACAGCAATGTATGTGGTAGGGGAGCGTTCTATAGTAGGACTGAAGGAGAACTGTGAAGCGCTCTGGACGAATTAGAAGTGATTATGCCGGCATGAGTAGCGATAAAACAAGTTAGAAGCTTGTTCGCCGAAAGCCTAAGGGTTCCTGGGGAAGGCAATTCCACCCAGGGTTAGTCGGATCCTAAGTCGAGGCCGAAAGGCGTAGACGATGGGAAGCAGGCGTAATATTCCTGCACCACCATGGAAAGGACGAAACTAGGGGAGACGCAAGCATTAGAAACTACCAGCTGATGGATATGCTGGGTTAAACCCGACGGAGTGCATCAGGCAAATCCGATGCAATATACTCCGGGAGGTGAACAGGATTCCGAAAGGATGCAAACTGTTCCGGTTGCTTGCCAAGAAAAGAACCTCGAGTGGACGATCCACGGTGACCGTACCGCAAACCGACACAGGTAGGCGAGGAGAGAATCCTAAGGCGCCCGAGAGAACTCTCGCTAAGGAACTCGGCAAAATGACCCCGTAACTTCGGGAGAAGGGGTGCTTTGAGTAGTTGCCGCGTTTCGCACGCGAAACCGAAAAAAGCCGCAGTGAAAAGGCCCATGCGACTGTTTACTAAAAACACAGGTCTCTGCTAAATCGCAAGATGATGTATAGGGACTGACGCCTGCCCGGTGCCAAAACGTTAAGGTAAGGAGTAAAGCGTAAGTGGACGCTCCGAACTGAAGCCCTGGTAAACGGCGGCCGTAACTATAACGGTCCTAAGGTAGCGAAATTCCTCGTCGGGTAAATTCCGACCTGCACGAATGGCGTAACGATATGGGCACTGTCTCGGCGAGAGACTCGGCGAAATTGTAATACCGGTGAAGATGCCGGTTACCCGTACCAAGACGGAAAGACCCCGTGAACCTTTACTATAACCTGATATTGGGTTTTAATGCTGCATGTGTAGGATAGGTGGGAGACTAGGAAATTGGAGCGTCAGCTTCAGTGGAGTCGTCCTTGAAATACCACTCTTGTTGTATTGGAATTCTAACTTTGGTCCGTGAATCCGGACTGAGAACAGTGTCAGGCGGGTAGTTTGGCTGGGAAGGTCGGCTCCTAAATCGTAACGGAGCCACCCTAAGGCTCCCTCAGCGCGATTGGAAACCGCGCGTAGAGTGTAAAGGCAGAAGGGAGCTTAACTGCGAGACGGACACGTCAAGCAGATGCGAAAGCAGGGCTTAGTGATCTTACGGTGCTGTGTGGAAAGGCCGTAACTCATTGGATAAAAGGTACTCCGGGGATAACAGGCTAGTCGCCCC
>JGI24792J26632_1001267_pt1 | contig 15421 bp, 15 predicted proteins | sample MesohylBB_FD_26632 | JGI IMG/M metagenome (IMG submission 26632)
AACTCGGAAATCTTCCTGAAGTCTGCCAGAATATTCGTGGCCGCTTGGGTAGTCTCAGTTGTGTCTATGACAATAATACCTTCCGTACCCACGAGAAAATGCACGTTAGACGCGGCATAACCGACAGCAGAATAAATGTTGCTTTCAAGCTGATGGATTTGTTTTACAAACTGGGCGTTTTGTTCGAGTAGGTCAGGATGTGCTGACATGTTTGCCCTTTTAATTATTATTGATTGATATCAGCAGCTGAATATGCGACCAAATCGGCAACAGTAAGGCTCTCGTTCGCTTTTCGAATGTCTGGATGTATTCAATCATTGTATGCGAATGCTCGCGCATCATCCCCTCGGCACGAACCGGATCACCTTTCTCAATTGCTTCGAAGATTACTTGGTGCTGAGCACTTCCCAAACGTAATCGAAAGAGGCCTCTTTCCATATTTTCCGGCGAATCCATAACAGCCCGATCAAAAACCATTGAGCCAGTTGCAAGCATAGGTAAATGACATATTCTTTTACATGTGTAACCAACATAATCGTTGCCACAGCCATTCAGAATTGTGGTATGAAAAATCTCGTTGGCTTTCTGCATCTGACGAATCATTGGCTCGTCTATCCGGCCTAACCCGATAAATTTGGTATATGTTTCCATAGCATTGGCCATCTCGGGTAGGAATTTAAATCGGTCTGGGGATTGAGCCATAAGCCGAGCCGCCAGACTCTCAAGATTGCCTCGTACCTCAACAGCTTGGAGAATGTCCGCCACAGAAGGGCTTTGTACCATATATCCGCGACCTTCCCCACGACAGATGATTCCTTCTTGTTCGAGAAGGCGAAGTGCCAATCGGACCGGTGTTCGTGAGACTTGGTGGGTCTCGCAGAGTTGAAGCTCAGACAGGCGTTCCTCTTTGGCATACACACCGTGAAAAATGTCTTTTCGGATTTTTAAAGCTAGTTCTGTATCAACGGATTTCATAGTTTTATTAACTAGTTTTGGGATCCCAAAGTCAAGTTATTTTTTAAAAAAGTGATAAAATACTGGTTTTTTGCTTGATTAAGGATCCCTTATGTGTAATAATCTTGATCTAGTTATCGGTCTGAATTGGTAGCACAAGGCTGTTTCTAATTCAATTTCCTTATCAATTATAGTGATTTTCTTAAGACCGAACAATTCAATTTTAGTGAGGATAAAATGAAATTTACTCGTATTAGCTTGGTCTTGGTGCTAGCATCGGCATTTGGATTTTCAACACAATCCGCAATTAGCGAAGAACTAACCGTTGCTACCTTCGTTCCACCCCAGCACCACACCAANACTGTGATGTTCAAGTGGTTTGGTGAAGAGTTGGCAAGTAGATCAAACGGTACCCTGACCATGAAACTCTTCCCCGCTGGTCAGCTTGGTGCTGGTCCTGTTCAACAATATAAACGGGCTGTCGAAGGGGTGGCGGATATCACATTCGGTGTCTCAGCCTACACACCAGCACTTTTCCCCAAGACAATGCTTGCCATACCTCCAGGAAAATCCGAAAACTCTCATGACGCTACAAACCGTATATTGGCTGTGTTTGATGAGTATCTTGCCGATGAATATTCCGACGTAAAGGTCATTGGTTTGACCACTGCTGCCGGGATCGGAATCGCTGCAACTAAAGATGTCTCAACCTTAGAAGGGTTGGAGGGTGCAAAGATTGTTCCGTATGCTGCCCTGACCACACCAATCATTGAGGCAATGGGGGCGGTACCAATACAGATGCCAGTTACTGAAATGTACACTGGTTTATCTACCGGTACCATCGATGGTGCGTACGCTACCTATAACAATATGACACCGCCCTGGAACTTTTGGGATGTGACGACCCATTTTGTTGTCAACGTGCCCGTTCAGCATGCCGTAATATTTGTTGTCATGAACCGCGAACGCTATGAAAGTCTCAGCCCTGAACATCGTACAATAATCGATGAATTGTCGGGTGAAGCTGCTTCCATGAAACTTGCCGAAAGCTTTGATGGTGCCGATGAACGGTCGCTTGCCTTGATGCAAGAGACTACTGGTAAAAATTACGAATTGATCGAAGTTTCTCCTGAAGAGCGAGCACGAATGGATGCTGCTGTAGCTGAAGGTCTGAAAGTGATATTTGCTGATTACGCTGAACGTGGCATTGATAATGCTGAAGAAATCTATAACGCAATCAATAATTAAGTTGTAGTATCAGTATCTCAGTGTCGGAACCTAGTGAAATGCTCTTCGCACTAAAGTTTGTTGATCGGTTACTAAAGTGGTCGTCGCTTGTTCTTGGCGGCGCCACTTTGACGTTTATGACAGGATTTTCCGTCTGGAATGTACTGATCATGCGCAAAGCGCTCAACAATCCAATCATCGGAGCAGAGGACCTACTGATTCTTGCACTTGTTGTAATCGTGGCACTGTCGATCCCGCTTGGAGCTAGAACGGGATCACATATCGAAATTGAAATACTGGAATCTCGTATGTCCGCGGGATTTGCCAAATGGTCGATGATCCTCGTTAAATTACTTGGTTCAGTTCTACTTTTCTTGATGATGTGGCGGTTTTGGCATTCCGGACAAAACGCTGTTCGGTTTGGCGAGACCACGCAACAATTGCTGATCTCCTACGAACCTTTTTACTACCTGCTTTCTGCTTCAGTCGCCCTTTATGGCTTGGTATTGTTACTAGAGATCTGGCAACTCCTTGGATCTGGTAAGGTGGACACTCTCCAAATCGATGGAGAGCGGTTGTGATTGCCATGTCCCTTTTGGGGATTTTAGGACTTCTTGTCCTATTTGTATTGCTTGGTTTACGGATGCCGGTTGCTCTATCGATGCTCAGCGTCGGTTTTGTTGGTACAATAATCGTCAACACCAACAAGTTCATCGGGGTGGGAATGGATCCTTCCAGGGCTTGGGACCGAGGTTGGCAAATTGCTTTTTCCAACCTTGCTGGTGAAACCTTTGAAGCTGCATCGAATTTTAATCTGCTGGTAATTCCAATGTTTGTTCTTATGGGTAATCTGGCTGGGATTTCGGGGATGTCGAATGACCTGTTTACAGCCGCCTATCGCTGGATGGGGCACTTAAGAGGTGGGCTGGCCTCAGCAACCGTTGCCGCTTGTGCTGGATTTGCTGCCCTATCTGGTTCCTCACTTGCATCAGCAGTCACTATGGGTCGTGTCGCCCTCCCGGAAATGAAACGCTACAAATACGCAGACAGTCTGGCCACTGGATCAGTTGCTGCAGGCGGAACACTGGGTTTCCTGATTCCACCTTCTGGAGGTATGATCATCTATGCTGTACTGACTGANCAATCAATTGGGCGGTTATTCATGGCCGGGGTATTCCCTGGCATAATCTTGACACTACTCTTCATCGGAGCGATTAGTTGGGTAGTGGCCCGCAAACCTGAGGCTGGACCCCCGGGTGACCGNGCGGGGCGAGCTGATCGTATGGTTTCGCTCCTTCGTGCAACACCTATTCTGGGTGTCGTACTTGTAACCATTGGAGGTATGTATACCGGCTTTTTTACCCCGGTCGAGGCTTCATCGGTTGGAGCTTTTTTGACCTTTGTGGTTGCTGCATGGCGTCGGTCTTTATCGCTCAAGGCCCTAAGAATTGTCATTCTGCAGACGATGAACGCTACGGCTACCGTTTTTCTTATTATTATNGGTGCGTTTGTCTTCATCCCATTCATGTCTCTGACTGAATTGCCCTCCCATTTGGTGACATTTCTCACCTCGCTCCCAATTGGAGATNTCGGTGTTTTGCTCGTCATCATTTTGGCCTACATGTTCCTGGGCATGTTTCTGGAATCGATTGCAATGTTGGTCCTGACCATTCCGGTGGTAATTCCCATCGCGATAGGGCTCAATTGGGATCTTATCTGGTTTGGGATCATTATCGTTATCGTGCTTGAGATGGGAATGATTAGTCCCCCTGTTGGTATCAATGTATTCATTGTTAAATCCATAGCACCGGATGTTCCAATGGGACAGATTTTTCGTGGCATCTGGCCATTTTGGTTCGCCATGGCCCTAATGATTGTCCTTCTCATCCTTTTCCCCCAAATCGCACTATTCCTGCCGCAAACCATTGTCGGCGGATAGCAAAACTGGAGTAATTATATGAACAATAAAAAAGAAATTAGAACACTACAGAATTTCATCGGAGGCAAGTGGATCAATGCGGAAACTAATGCCACTTTCGACGATTTGAATCCACTGGACGATAGTCTCTACATCCGTGCGGCCAAAAGCTCTGCTAACGATATTCACAAAGCTGTTGCCGCGGCCAAAGCGACCTTTCCGATTTACCGGAATACCTTGCCCAAAGACCGCGAAAGATGGTTGCTACGAATTGCCGAAATTATGGAGGCCCGAAAAGCAGATTTGGTTGATTGNCTGATTGATGAAATCGGTTCACCGGTACAAAAAGCATTATTCGAGTACGATAAGGGACTGACTATGGTTAGGGCGGCCGCAGGATTGTGTCGATATATGCGTGGTGAAACAATTCCCTCTGATGCACCGGGTAAATTTTCCATGACAATCCGAGAACCTTTGGGTGTGGTCGCAATAATTACCCCCTTTAACGTCCCACTGATCAAAAACACCCGGCTTGTATCCAACGCCTTGGCAGTTGGTAACACTATTGTTCAACTACCTTCAGAAATGGCACCGCATTTGACGGTGCTTTTCGCTGAGATTGTAAACGAGGCCGGCTTCATGCCAGGTGCATATAATGTTGTAACAGGTAATGGACACGAGATTGGTGATTACCTGACTGGTCACAAAGATGTGAGTTTTGTCTCCTTCACGGGCTCATCGGTTGTAGGTCAGCACATCAATGAAGTCTGTGCCAAGAACAAAACACCAAATACACTTGAACTTGGAGGCAAAAACCCAACCGTTATTCTGGCGGATGTTGATCTTGCTCAGGTTGTCCCGCTAGCCGCCCGATCAATCTTCATGTATGCTGGTCAAGCATGTATCGGCTCGAGCAGATTTTACGTCGAGCGTCCCATATACAACGAATTCGTCAAGCGATTTTCCATGGTAGCTTCCAAGTTGGGAATGGGCGATTTGCGCGATCCCAACACAGTTATTGCACCGATCATTTCTGAACGGCAACGTGCTCGAGTCAAAGATCATATTTCTGATGCTGTGGCTAAAGGTGCGACTGTTGCATTTGGTGGCGGATGGGTAGGTAATCGCTGTCAACCGACACTGTTAACAGATGTCAAAGAGGACATGACTGTTTGCAAGACCGAAACTTTCGGACCGATCACATCGATTTATCCAATTGACAGTTATGAAGAAGGTTTGGCGAAAGCCAATGATACAGAATATGGTCTTTCTTCCGCGATTTTTACCAAGGATATAGATCGTGCCTTTCACTTCGCCAGGAACATCGGTGCTGGTATGTGTCATATAAATGGTATGACTATTCACGATGAAGCTCATGTGCCCTTCGGTGGCAATGGAGAATCCGGTGTGGGCCGTGAGGGGACGGATGCGGATATGGAAGCTATGACTGAACTTAAGTGGGTTACGGTGCAATTATGACTTTTACACTCTACCATCACGGCTCGTCTGTCTGTGCCGCTAAGGTCAGGTTCGCGATGGACGAAAAGGGATTGCCTTGGGATGGGGTATATATTGACATTCTGAAGGGTGAACAGTTCACACCTGAGTATTTGAGTCTCAATCCGAAAGGTGTGGTTCCAACTCTGGTGCACGATGATCTGGTTATCCCTGATTCAACAGTTATCATTGAATATCTTGACCATATAGCACCTGAAACGAGCGTACATCCCATCGAACCATGGGAGCGAGCTCAGGTCAGATATTGGACCAAGGCGGTTGACGAGGACCTGCACCCCGCCTGCGGTGCTGTCACATTTGTCTGCTCACATCGGCACACAGTAATTAAAAACCTTGGTCCAAAAGGTGTCAAGGAATTCCTGGCTTCGACCCCTTCCATCTCGGTCACTTCGAATTGGAAAAGCCAGAAGGACAGCATAGTTCGCCATGGTTTCGAATCATCCGGTATTGCAGAAAAGATTTGTCTATATGACAAGTATCTCCACAAGATGGAGGATGCACTGAGTAACGGGAATGATTGGCTTGTAGGCAACAAATTCTCAATCGCTGACATTGCCCTGACGCCTTATGTCAATCGTCTTGCCATGATGTCCATGCGTAACATGTGGGAAAAAGGGCGGCTGCCAAATGTNGAAAAATGGTTTGCCCGGATAGAAGAACGACCAAATTTCAAAAGATGCCTGATTGACTGGGTACCTGAAGACCTGACTAACGATCTGCGTGAAAATGGTGCGATGAGTTGGCCAGAAGTTGCAAAAATTCTTGATATAAACACTTGAACAGAAGGAGGAATCCATGGGAAGATTAGATGGAAAAACTGCTATTATTACTGGTGCCGCTCAAGGCATAGGTGCTCTTATGGCCAAGGCGATGGCCACAGAAGGTGCCAAAGTTCTAGTAACAGACGTGCAGAGCACTGNCAGAGCCGTAAAAGCTATTACCGATACCGGTGGAACAGCACGAGGCATGAAAGTTGATGTTACCTTGAACGACGATCTTGCTGCNATGGTCGAAGTGGCCACGACCGAATTGGGTGGGATCGACATCATGGTCAACAACGCGTCGATATTTGCAACTTTAAAACCGAAACCCTTTTTTGAAATCGACGATGATGAATTTGATCTTATCATGCGTGTTAATGCCAGGGGTGTGCATCAGGTCATGCGAGCAATTGTACCGACCATGATTAAGGCCGGGGGTGGCAAAGTTATCAATATCGCCTCCGGGACGTTCTATTATGGACCTCCAGGACTGTCCCATTANACGGCGTCCAAAGGTGCCGTAATTGCTCTGACCCGTTGTCACGCACGTGAATTGGGTGATAAGAACATCCAGGTTAACGCTATCGCTCCCGGGTTGACTGAAAGCGAAGGTGTGATAGCCAATAGAGGCTTGGACATGGCCCGAGCTCCGACAATTGCCTCACGATCAATCAAACGTGAAATGCTCCCGGAAGACCTGCTAGGTTCACTGATGTATCTTGCGACATCTGATAGCAACTTTGTAACNGGTCAGACCCTGAATGTGGACGGCGGCAAGGTAAATGTCTGAGGTTGGCAGGTGTGACATCCTCAGGAAGGAAAAGATAGTATCATCACCTACTGACTTTAGAATATAGTTTGTCAATTTGGGATCCTTAGTATAAGAAATATAAGATTTAATTTGCAATATTCTAAAATTTATNTTAATTTGGGATCCCAAATATGTAAAAGTGTATGGAATTTAAATGTTAGATGCTCAGAGTTCAGGGTAGGTCGATTGATTACCACGATCTTTCAAGAGACTCTGAGTTATTAATATTCTTTCAATCAAGTAATACCAAAGGAGTGGATCTACAGGTGGGGCACAAAAATATACTGTTCATAATGTGTGACCAGTTGAGGTTTGACTATTTGGGCTGTAGCGGTCATCCAACCATCCGGACGCCAAACATTGATGCTCTGGCGGAACGTGGTCTAAGATTCAGCAACGCCTATTGCCAATCACCGATTTGTGGACCCTCTCGCATGAGTACTTATACGGGAAGATATGTATCCTCACACGGTGCATCCTCCAATTTTGCCCCACTCCGAATTGGCGAAAAGAACATTGGGCACCATCTAAATCCACTCGGTGTCAGGACTATCCTGGTTGGAAAAACGCATATTGTTGGCGACCAGGAGGGAATGACCAGACTTGGGATCAACCCCGGAAGTTCTGTCGGTGTTCATCATTCCCAAGCCGGGTTTGAGGATTATGAACGTGATGACGGTATTCACCCGGATTCCATGGTTCGTCCTGATCTAACCTACAATAACTACCTGAAGACCAAGGGTTATACCGAAGATAGTAATCCCTGGCACTGGGCGGCAAACTCAGTTGACACCGGGGAGGAAGTTCGTTCTGGTTTTTTCAATGATCGAGTTAACCTGCCCGCCAGGGTTTCCGATGAAGATTCTGAAACACCCTACATGACGAGACGTGCCATGGAGTTCCTGTCAAAGGACAAGGGTGAAAAACCATGGTTATTGCATCTGTCCTATATCAAACCACACTGGCCATATGTTGCGCCCGCACCCTACAATAACATGTATTCGGAAAAGGATGTGCTTCCTGTTGTCAAGTCAGAGGCTGAATTAACTGATACAAATCCCCTCTTTAAACATTTTATGGACCGGATTAGCGGAAAGACTTTCAGTAATGAGTCCGCCCGAGAAAAGGTCATTCCCGTGTATATGGGGCTCATTACCCAGATTGATGATCAGCTCGGGATTTTGATCGAGTTCATGCGAGAGCGTGGATTGCTAGAAAACACAATGATCGTATTTACTTCTGATCATGGCGATTACCTGGGCGATCACTGGATGGGGGATAAGGATTATTTCCACGACCCGGCTGTAAAAATTCCGCTTATAATTGTTGATCCGAGCAGTGTCGCTGACAGTACCCGAGGTACTGTTGATGACTCGTTGGTTGAATCAATCGATTTGATTCCAACCTTCATTGAATATCAGGGGGGCAAGGTCGCCAAACATATCTTGGATGGATTATCGCTGATGCCGAAAATCCGCGGCGAAGAAAGTCAATGGCGAGATTATGTAATTAGCGAATACGATTATTCCTGTCAGGTCTTCCGACCCGAAACCGGTAAAATGCCCCTTGATTGTCGCTCGTACATGATTGCAACCGACAAATGGAAATATATCCATGCTCCAGGATACCCACCGGTGCTGTTCGATCTGGTCAATGACCCAGACGAATTGAATGATCTTGGGCACAGTTCAGAGCATGCACCAATCCGTCAAGCACTATTTAAAATGCTTGCCGACTGGGCCCTGCAATACCGCCAGCGAGAAACTTGGTCTGAAGAGCATAACATCAAAATGACCGGAATTGAAGAGCAACTCGGGGTTCTGATCGGGTACTGGAATGAAAAAGACGCAAAAGGCAAGGATCCAAAAATATTGCCCAAGCGAGAACTGTAACTGTCAATGGAAAAGGTCCATGCCGACCAATTCATCTCAAAAGGAGGATAAAATGTTCTTTAAATATATTAAGCATGTGGTACTAACCTGTTTGGTTTCTGTGTTATGGCTTCCGCTTTCAGCCAAGGCGGAAACAACACTGTTATTCAATATGTTCACGCCACCTAGTCACTTTTCCTGGGAAGTTATGCAGGATTGGGCAGACCAGGTTAATGAAAAGTCTGAAGGGCGCCTGAAAATCGAATTTGCAGCTAAATCCGTTGCCCCGCCACCTAAGATCATGGATGCCGTACGCAAAGGCGCTGCTGATGCCGGTTGGGTCGCAAATATTTTCCTTGGTCCCGATAATCCTGGTGCTCTGGTCGGATTGATGCCCTGGGTCCATTTGGGCGATTCTGAAGCAACTTCGGTCGCTTTGTGGAACACCTACCAGAAATTTTTTGCAGACAAGGAAGAATGGCCTGGTATTGAGGTCCTTGGAATGTACCATTTTGCCGGAGCTTCTCTGTGTTCAATGACAGACGAACTTATTACGTCTGCCGATGACTTGAGGAAACGAAAGGTTTGGAGTTTACCAGGCAACCTTGCGAAAATATTGGGTAATATGGACGTGTCACTGGTTACAGGCCCAGCCGTCCAAATACATGAGATGGTGTCTCGAAACGTCGTTGAGGCTTATACGGGGATCACATATGACTCAATCATCAAGTTTAAGGCCGCTCCATACACCAAGTCTTGCGTTGAATTTAAGAAAGCTCCCTTTGCAATCAACTTTACACACTTCATTAATGCGAAAACCTGGGCAAGACTTTCTCCGGAGGACCAACAGGTTTTAAGGGATCTTTCTGGGGAACATTTAGCCCGTATGGTTGGAAAAAAGGTAAACCAACAACTCCTGGAAGGGCGAATTGAACTTGGGAAGACTGCCGAGTACATACCAGCTTCCGACGACTTGATGGCAAGCTTTACCAAAAGTGCACAACCAATTATAGATGAGTGGCTGGCCAAAGTCGCAGAAATGGGCGTTGACGGTCAGGCTGCCCTCGATTTTATGCGTTCTGAAGTCGAACGACTCAGCACCTTTAAACTTAATTAAAACATATCAGTCAGGCATCCAATGGATGCCTGACTTCTCTCTTTTCTGGAAGATCACGCATGATGTTTGACAAGATAGTTGACTTGTTAAGTCGACTTGGTTTGATAGTTNGATCAGCTCTGTTGGCGATGATGATGGTTCTGACCGTTATTGATGTCTTCATGAGGTATGTGTTTTCTGCTCCTCTTCCCAGTGCGGCAGAAATGACGCAAATCATGCTTTCGATGACAGTTTTCATGGGATTTATCCTCGTAAGTCGGGATGGCAGCCACATTGTCGTTTCGCTTTTTGAGCCTGCGCTTACCCGGGTAGCACCAAAGATGTACCGATTGTTATATGCCATCACCAATACAGCCGGAACGGCATTTATACTCTGGGTGCTGATCCTTGCAGCAAAGGATTCGTTTGTTTTCAAGGATGTCACCGAGGTTCTCGAAATTCCATTCATCTGGATTTTCCTGGTATTGGCCTTTGCATCTGCATGTGCATTGATAACGGGCATCTCCGTTTTCAAACGAGGCCCGATCGGCCAAGATTCATTGGAGTGAGATCGGTATGTTTGACGCTCTTTTTGGGATTTTTATTGTTCTGTTTTTGGCCTTTTTTGGCATACCACTGGCCTATGCAACCCTTGCAGTAGGTGTAATCGGTTTTGCGGCTTATCGAGGATTTGAGGCCTCCATTGCAATTACCGGTCAATGGATCGTTGAAATGACCATGAATCTTGGTCTTTCGGTTGTACCCCTCTTTATATTGATGGGAACATTTATCCATCGGGCTGGAATATCCGATGAATTGTACGATGCGTCCTATGCTTGGCTTGGCCGATTGAAGGGCGGTCTGGCCATGGCAACTGTTTTTGCCTGCGCTGGTTTCGCTGCGGTAAGTGGTTCATCCCTGGCTACTGCGGCTACCATGAGCAAGGTTGCCATGCCCCCAATGCGGAAATTCGGTTATAGCGACTCCCTGTCTACCGGTACGATAGCNGCCGGAGGTACACTCGGCATAATGATACCGCCTTCAGTACCCATGGTAATATANGGGATTATTGTTGGTGAGGACATTGGGAAGTTGTTCATTGCCGGGATCGTTCCAGGGATCATGCTTGTGACCCTGTTTTTGCTGTCAATTGCCCTCATTGTCCGTATATTCCCNAANTCAGGTCCCGCTGGCGAAAAAACCACCTGGATGGAAAAAATACGTTCTTCAAGCTCAACCTGGCCCATCATAATATTGTTTGGAATTGTCTTGGGCGGTATCTACACAGGGGTCTTTACTCCCACGGAATCAGCGGCTGTCGGAGCAATGTTTGCGTATATCTTTGCTTTTTTTCGTGGTCGTTTGCGTACTTGGCCTGAAATTATCCACGTATTCACTGATACAGTCAAAACGACTGCAATGATCTTCACAATAGTGTTCTGCGGTTTGATGCTTGCCCAGTTTGTCAACATTACCGGTATGCCGTTTGAATTGGTCAATGTCGTGCAGGGTGGGGGAGGAATCTCTGCCATCGAACTCGTCATAGGCATCTGCATAATTTGCGTCATTCTGGGTATGATTTTTGAAGCCCTGGGAATTTTACTCTTGGTTGTTCCGGTATTTCTACCTTCGCTACATGCCTTGGGTGTTGATATGATCTGGTTTGGGATAATTATCATTCTTGTTGTCGAATTGGGTCTGATAACGCCACCTATAGGAATGAATGTGTTTACCGTCAAGGCGGTTATCGGTGATGTGGATTTGTCCAAGATGTTTGTTGGTGTAACACCCTACATTTTTGCGATGTTGGCTGGGTTGGTGCTTTTGTTCCTCTTTCCCGAAATCGCGACATGGCTTCCGAATCTTATGAGATAACTGACCCCATTAAAGTACTTATAATTATNAATTGGTAGCTACTGAGGTGAGATCGTTAATCGCCATTCTCATTATGTTTACTCAAATGTAATCCAAGGAAGTTCTAGCCATGACAATTATAGTACCAACTAACAAATCAGTTAGGTTTCTTAAGGGTATCCTTCTTTACCCATCAATTCAATACAGTCATGATACTAGGGTCAAAGGGGTATTTTACAAAAATATGGTCGAATTATTTTATAGAGGTGCGCTTAAATTATTTTGACTCATAAGAATTCCCCTATATTTCATAGTAAATTTCAATAAAAGACTGTAAAGGATTACGATCAAATTACTATTGAAGAGGCAGCCTACTGTCTCAATATTTATGATAGGACAGGTAATAGCTATGGATGTACNAGAAACCGATTCTACTGATCAAGCGCTAAATATACTGGTAGATACTATTCGTATTTTTGGGTTTCGTGGTATAAAAAATCTTGAGATTACTTTAGAGCAAAAGACGTTGCTTATTGGACCAAATAATTCAGGCAAAACAACTGTATTAAAAGCCCTAAATTTGGCCTTATGAAACTATGGAAGGTATTTAAGCGAAGAAGACTTCCATATCGGAATTGATGACGATGAAAAAAGTACAGATGAAATAATCGTTGATATTCGCATTATTCCATTAGGAGTTGACGGAAAGCGTACATCAATTTTTGAGGATGGTTGGCAAGTTAAGTTTGGTGACCAAATTAAGGCTGAAGCGAATGAGAAACAATATGTCGCAATAAGAACAACTGCCACTTCTGATGAAGTTAAAGGGGGATTTAAAACTGAACGTTATTTTATGGGAGAGTGGCCTGATTCAGCTTTGTGGAATGAATATAAAGTTGGACGTAAGACATCCCTGAGAATGGAGAGCATTCCTTTTTTCTCAATCGAAGCACAAAGAGATATTCATACTGAGCTTAAAGACAAGTCATCCTTTATCGGAAAGGAGCTATCTAGAATTAAATACAATAAGGATTTAATTGATAACCTCGAAAAAGAGATAGAAGAAATTAANAAAAAGGCNGTTGATAATAGTTNGGAACTTCAACGCCTAAAAGAGTACCTTGAACAGTTGAATCAAACATTCCAAGGTACTGGAATTGCAGAAATTACTCCTTTTCCTAAAAAAGTTCGTGATTTATCTAAAAATTTCTCCATTCATTTTGGAGAAACCGCACAAAGTACTTTTTCTATAGAATATCATGGTATGGGTACACGAAGCAGTGCAACGATGATGACAGTNATTGCGTTCATTGAAAATCTGATAAGTAAATATAAAGAGGAATCTGAACCTTTTTTTCCTATTTTATCTGCCGAAGAGCCAGAAGCACATTTACACCCTAACGCACAGAAAACTCTATTTAAATTACTTTTGGAACCTAGTGTACAAGTAATTTTCAGCACGCATTCACCCTATCTAGTAGCAGTATCAGATTTAAGTCATGTACGTTCTTTAAAGAAAACACAGCAAGGTATTACTGTATCTAAGTTAGAGTACAACGTTTCTGATGACGAGAAAAAAGGTCTTGGCAAGAGAGATATTGGCTCGACGAGGAGATATCTTATTTTCACGTGCGTTAATCCTTTGCGAAGGAATGACCGAAGAACAGGTAATCCCTGCCATGTTTGAAAAATATTGTAACAATCAATTGTTCATGCTTGGAGTTTCCTGCGTTAGCGTCGGTGGAAAAACATATGCTCCATTTATAAAGCTAGCTTGCAGTCTTGGTATACCTACCTTTATTGTCAGTGATAACGATGAAAACACAAAAATTGAGATTGAAAAACAATTTAAGAAATTACCCGAGGAAGTGTCGTCTCAAAGGGGAGATATATTTGACATCTCTTATTGTAGCAATGGAAATGATTTTGAAAAAGAAATTGTTAATGTTTTAGGAATACATCCAGAAATTATTGAATCCTTAATTCTCAAAGATAGTAAAAATGAACAGCACGCAAGGGCTAAAATGAAAGAGTTAAATTCTCTATCGGATGAAGAATTATATGACAAAATTAAAAATGGTAAAACAGGTTATTCTAGTTTCTTGGCTGATATCATCAGAAAAAGCCCTGAAAACAGGAAACCTGAAGAGTTGATTCCTCAATATGTGTTGGATGCATTCAATAGAATTAAAGAATGGCTAGAATTGTGATAAATCTATCGCAAGATCAACAAAAAATTGTAAATGCTGAAATTGGTGGAGCAATTCAAGTTCTAGCTTCAGCTGGAACAGGAAAAACCCGTGTTTTGACAGAACGTGTTCGATATATCATAAAGAACACAAAAAAAGATGGCGTAATTGCTATTACATTTACCAATAAAGCAGCCGATGAGATGTCCTACCGGTTAGACGATTTGGAAGGCTTACAACAAAGATGTTGGATTGGAACAGTCCACTCAGTTGCCCAACGTATTCTAGAACAGTATGGCCGAACTATTGGCCTACCTTCTGAATTACATATTTATGAGCGAGATCAAGATAGAAAGACTGTTTTCCTGCAGTCTCTGCGAGACCATTGGACAGATATTGATATACTATTCAATATATCAGATGAAAAAGGGCGTGATAAAATAATATCTCAATACATGAGTGACATTTCTTTTATCAAGCGCGAGTTATTCACTGAGGATGAAATTAAGGAAAAATTATGATAGGCAGAATAGGCCTATTTTTGAAATCTACCAAGAATACCAGGAGGCCTTACTTAATAGTGGGGGGATCGATTTTGATGATATATTGGTTTATGCTAATCGCATCCTCATAGAACGACCTTGGTGTGCACAAATCTACCGAGCNAAGTACAAACATCTTTGTGTAGACGAAGCTCAAGATCTGAATAGAGCTCAATATGAATTTGTGAAGTCCTTTTGTGGAGATCAGATTAAAAGTGTTCTTATGGTGGGTGACCCCAATCAAATGATTTATGGATTCAATGGATCATCCGAGAAATTCCTTTGCAAACATTTCCCAAAGGATTTTGAAGCAACGGAATATAAACTTAAGAAAAATTATCGTTCTTCAAAGAAAATTATATGTCTAGCAAACAATCTAAGGAGTAACTCCCAGGAGGTAGCTGATTGCGCTTTGGATGGGATAGCTGAATTCAAATTAGACTTAGAAGATGAAACAGCCGAAGCCACTTGGATTGTTGATAAAATTCAAAATCTCCTTGCGACTAAAATAAGTGAGGAAATAGAAGGCGAAATATCTCCAGATAAATTTGTTATTATCGGCAGAAATCGGTTCGTTTTCCAAAAATTGGAATGTGTATTGAAAAAAAGAGAAATTCCATATTCAATTAAGGGGGGTGACCGTCATATAGAGCCTTCGACACTTTTTGGAGACGTTTGAT
>JGI24792J26632_1001271_pt1 | contig 15376 bp, 15 predicted proteins | sample MesohylBB_FD_26632 | JGI IMG/M metagenome (IMG submission 26632)
TGACGGAATCCAGCTCGGGCGATGCAACGGAAGTTTCGGTCACTACAACTGCCGGTTCCCATAACTTGATCGACGTGGGCTACGGAGTGCATTCAATACTCCCTCTTGTTCACGCCATAGCCGTAACCGATACGCCCAGTATTTTCTTGCTGCAGCAACCGGAAGTTCACGTGCATCCAGTGGCACAGGCCAAATTGGCTCAGTATATGGCAGAGGGGCCACACGACTACATAATCGAGACGCACAGTGACCATATTGTTGACCGTTTCCGGTTGTGCGTGATGCAACAGGTGTTACAGCCCGACGATCTGGTGATCCTGTACTTCGAAAAAAACGAGGACGGTTCCGAATCCAAAATTTACAATATCTCGGTGGATTCGCAAGGAAATGTAGTGGACCCGCCTGACACCTACCGAGAATTCTTTTTGACAGAAACAGAACGACTCTTAGGACTCAAGTAGATAGGTAAAGCAAATGTGCGTGGTGGCTATCGTTGATGCCGACTCATTTCCCGTACTGGCCAGACGGCAGGGCGAAGGTGACAACTTGTTTCTTTCGTGGATTGGCAGTAGGCACGGTACACTGGCCATCTCCAATACTGGTCAGTACTTCAAAGAACTTCGAAAAAACGGTGCCGTTATGGAACTTATCCGTCGGTATGACCAAGGTGGACAGCTTCGAAAAATCTCAGCGGACCAGCTTTCCGTTACTGACGGTCAAATAGCGCAAAAAAACCTTCGATCAAATGATTCGCATATCTTGTCATTAGCGCTTGCAAGCGATGCCAAAGTTCTTTGCTCAAATGACGGCGATCTCCGTGCCGACTTCAAAGACAAAGACATTCTGCCGCCCATGGGACCACAACGGCGGTTATTGTATCCGTTTGCCGGCAGCCGCAAGCAACGCCGGGAGTTCCTAAATCGACAGCGCTGCGCGGATCGTCAAGGTAACTAGGAAATACTCTTGCCTCATGCTCTATGCAGCATCCAGACCGGCAGCTCGCGGAGGGTCCGTCATCGCATAGCAATCGGCTGAATTCCACAATCAGGCGGTCTGGGTCGTCGCCACTCTCGGTCGGCCGGCGTTGCAGCGTCATGACCCGGGACCCGCATTCACGGTATCCTTCAGCGTCTTCCCCGCCTTGAACGTCGGTGATGTGGACGCCGATATCGAAACGGCCTCGCCATTCCTCGGGTTGCGTCCGGTGCGCGCTGGCCGGCTCCTGGTGCCGAATGTCCCGAAACCCGGCAGCCGGACATCTTCGCCATCGGCGAGCGCCTCGCCGATGATGGCGAACACGTCGTCCACTGCATCCCTCGCAGCGCCTTTGCTCAGCCCCGTGCGGGCAGCCAAGCGTTCCGCCATCTCTGTCTTGTTCACTTGTTCACCTCCCGCCGTAACGCTATGCCGTTCCGCCATTCCCGGATGGCACATCGCCCGGATCCAGCCCCCGACTATCACGAATTCCCGCCTGCGGCGACGCCCGGCTACACCCGGGCGCGGCCATTCCGTCGTCGCGGAAGCGCCGGTCAGCGCGCACCGGTGCGGTGTTTGTATATCCGCCCCGAGCCGGCGGACTCTTCGCGCCTCACGTTTCGCCCAAACCCCACAGTTCGCCTAAATCGAACCCCGCAGGCTACGCCGCCGGCCCCCCGTTGCCTTCCCCACCCTGCCGGGACTTCCACCACGCATACAGATTGTCCACGAACTCCGGGATCAGGTCCGGCGCCACCCCCCCTGAGCTTCTCTTCATCCTCTTCCGCCAGCTCCGACCGGCCGCGACAGGAGTCGCTCAGCGCAATGATCAGGTCGAGCGATCTCGCCGCCTCCCGGTCGTCGCTTCGCGCAATCTGCCTCCACACGGCCCGGCGCAGCCGCATGCCTCGTTCGAAGCCGCCGATCCACGGCTCCCACAAGGTTTCGCCGCAGTCAGCGTCCACTCCGAGGACCGGCGCATAGTCCTCCGGGCTCTCCGCCAGCTCCCGCGCGATCCGGCTGTAATGCCCCTTCACGGCCGCGATCGTCTCCTCCGTCCCTTCAGCATCCTCGAAGCCGATATGCGAGCCCCAGACCCCTGGAAGCCATTCGGACGGCGGGATCGTATGCGGGCAGACGATCAGGGCCGCGACATAGCCGTCCAGTTCCAAGACATTCATGCCCTCCCACTCGGACGGTATGGTCTCCAGCAGGTCTCGCAGCCGATAGATTTCCGGGTCGACATCGCTCATGGCCGGCAGTTATCCCTACAGCGCCGCAGCGGTCAATCGCCGTCCGCGAAGTGGCCTCGTTTGCGGAATGGGCGCCGCCGGCGCGCCGTCCGCGCCCTTCTGGCCCATCCTGTTGCTGCGCTGCCGGTGCGGCAGCGGCCCGTCGCGGAGCCCGGCTGCTCAGCAGGCGCCTCCGGGCGAGCCTCGAAGACGTTCGATGTCTTCGTAGAAGGGTTCGCGGCTTTCCGGGCCGAAGTCCTCGGGATGGGCATCCATCCAGGCAATCGTGCGCTCGAAGTATTCGATGGCGCGTTCGGTTTCGCCGCGCGCTTCGCAGACCATCGCCTTGCGCATGAGCCAATCGTGCACCTCGGGATAGCAGGTCCTCAGCTGCTCGCAGGCGGCATCGGCTTCATCGAGGCGGCCTTCGTCGACCAGGCCGACGACGCTGTTCGAGAGCCGGTCGAGATCGGTCTCGGCCAGGTGGTAGCCATGTGGCGATACCGCCGGCGCGGCAGGTACGTGAGCGGCGCGACCGCGATGCCGGCAGCAGTGCTTGTACTTCCTGCCGCTGCCGCAAGGGCAGGGCTGGTTTCTGCCGATCTTCGCCGTTGACACCCGCCATCCCCTAGGCCTTCGAGTCCGATTATGATGCCCTGGCCGTGAATTTGAGACAAGGATACAGGAATGAGCACCGACAACGCGCAGATTGAAGGCGAACCGATCATCGAAGCCGATCTCGGGGATAATGGAGGAAAAGTCAGGTTTCACACTCTCGAAGAGGCAAAAAAATGGGTCGATCGGGAAATAAAGAAATGGAACGGGTATGAGATCCAGGCAATTCGCAGTCCTGCAGTCCCGAATATACTCGAACGGCAGCTTCAGTTACCTCGTGCGATAATCGAATCGCTTCAGAAAGCCGCGGTAACGCAAGGTGACAACCTGATTGCAGCTTTGGATTCGATCAAGGAACAGTTCGAACAATATGCCGACTATCGTTCATTATGTTCGGCAAGTCAGATTGGTGACGAAATATTTACGATGATTCAAAACAAACAGCCATTATTAGCCATAGGAGGTCTGGCTTCCAATCTGGGGATACCCGCTAACGACTTACTGGGTGAATGGAATTCGAAAGAGGGCGAACTCAGCGTTATTCTATCGGGGTACGCCCTGTGTCACCCGTCGAATGTGGTACGACGGTCCGACCTTCCCGAGCACAAATACCGCATGGAAATACAACTGAAGAAGCTCGACGATATCGTGAGTCAGGCGAGAGATGACCAAAGCGGTCTCAAGGAAATCACGGCGAGTACGGTTGAGGAATCTTCTCAGGCGCTGAAGAAGGAACAAACCGATTGGACTAATTTTTCCGATGCCGCTCAAAGCGAGTGGGAGATGCTTCGAAACACTTTCGAAAGCCAGTTGCGGTTGGAATCGCCGGTGAAATACTGGCGGGATCAAGCCGATACTACGTCAAAGGCCGCGAAGTGGTCGTTGTGTGCGTTTTCGGTCATCGCAATTGCGATCATTAGCGTTCTCGTTGTCTTCGGGCCCGGATTTCTGGAGTACATTTCGGCATCGAATAGTGCCGGTCCTTTCGCCACCCTGGCTTTCGTGTCGATCCCTGCGCTGACCGCCCTGTGGGGGCTAAAGCACGTCGCTCGATTGTTCGTCACGAACATCGATCGGAGCGCGGATGCGAGGTTGCGGGAGACGATGACGACGACTTTCCTCGCGCTGACCAAGGATGGGGCGGCTACAGTCGACCAACATGAGCGGCTCCTAATCCTTGAGGCACTTTTCAGACCTCCCGCTTCGGCATCGACAGACGACGGTCATTGGAGCGGCCTGTCCGCACTACTGTCCCGGCGGAGTTCCTAGACCTCATCCCAGCGTCTTCTCAGAATTTTGCCCCGGGGCACAGCCCGGACGGTGTCCTGCAACATTGGACTTCGCGCCGGGGGCGGGCCCGATTCGTCGGCATTGTCTACTTCTGCACCCTGGGTGCGGCGGTGAATATACCGAGCGCGTCCTCGACGGCGAACTCGTCAAGATGGATAGCAATGCCGTCGAGTATCTCGACCGACCGATTGCCCTACCGAGAAAAACACTTTTCTCGCAGGTCACGGTGAATGCGCCGCCGCCTGGGGCCGGATAACGGCCAGACACAGTGTACGGGACCGTCGCCAGCTCGTAGCCCGGCGGTCTATTGGGATCTGGGAATTCGCACACCGGGCGTCGCATGGCGCATAGCGAAGGTCGCCAGATGGTTTAGTGTGCGGCCTTTCGTATGCGTGGGAGCCACTATTGGCAGGTACAGCGAGTTTCTTGACTTGGACAGGACGAAGTGCAGTTGGCATCGGGTGCAACTCGCCCTTACCCGTCGCGCCAGTCCAATCCGAGAGGATGGGGGCCAAATACAGATGAACCGGGGACAGCCCACATGCAGTTTGTGAAGGGAGGCCCGGATGTACCCGAGAGCCTGTTGCAGGCGCATGAAGATGGGCGGGTCGTATTCTTCTGCGGAGCTGGAATTTCCTATCCCGGGCGCTTGCCAGGCTTCGCCAGATTGGTGAAGGAACTTTATTCTCGACTGGGGATCACCCCAAACGCTGTCCAGGCTGCCGCCATCAAGGACAAGCGATACGACACCGCTGTGGGCCTGCTTGAGGCGAATATCGTCGGCGAACGTCGCGCCGTGCGCGAGATGATCGCGGAAATCCTCGAGCCGGACACTTCGGCCCCCAACTCGACGGCAACCCACGCGGCGCTGCTGACGCTGGGAAAAAGCCGGGACCGCCGAACGCGGCTGATCACCACAAACTTCGATCGTCTGTTCGAGCATGTAATCCAAAATGGCGGGCCTTCGACGGAGCGATTCGAAGCCCCATTGCTTCCAGTGCCCAAGAATCGCTGGGACGGACTGGTTTATCTCCACGGTCTGCTGCCCGAAGTTCCGGCCGGCAAGAACCTTGACAATATTGTTGTTTCCAGCGGCGACTTCGGCCTCGCCTACCTTACGGAACGTTGGGCGGCGCGGTTCGTCAGCGAGCTGATCCAGAATTTCGTCGTGTGTTTCGTTGGATACAGCATCGAAGACCCTGTCCTGCGCTACATGATGGATGCCCTCGCGGCGGATCGGCTGCTCGGCGAATCGCCACCCGAAATGTTCGCTTTCGGAAGCTACTCCCGAGGCCAAGAGGCGGCGCGCGGCAACGAATGGCGCGCCAAGAACGTGACGCCCATCCTCTACCGGGAGCACTGGCGTCACGCCTACCTGCACAGGACCCTTCGTGCCTGGTCTGATACCTATCGCGACGGGGCGAGCGGAAAGGAACGCATCGTCATGGAGTACGCCATGGCGCGTCCGAGCACGGCTACCAGCCAGGATGATTTTGTCAGCCGCATGCTGTGGGCGCTTAGCGATCCTCGTGGTGTTCCAGCCAGGAGATTCGCGGAGATGAATCCGGTGCCTTCTCTCGATTGGCTCGAACCGTTTTGCGAGGACCGTTTCGGTCACGCCGATCTGATCCGCTTTGGCGTTCCTCCCCGGGGGAACGTGGATGAAAAACTCGCGTTCAGTTTGACGCGGAGACCGACACCCTACGAATTGGCTCCTCAGATGGCACTCGCCCGCTTAGATGCGCAGGAGAGTCGGTTTGACGAGGTGATGTGGCAGTTGACCCGCTGGCTGAACCGTCATCTCAACAACCCCGCCTTGATTCTCTGGCTGGTCAAGCAAGGGGGCAGACTGCACTCGGATTGGGCAGATCGGATAGCGTTTCGTCTGGAAGAGCTTTCCGAGCTGGAGGACCCAGGCGACCGCGAGCAATTGGATCGCATCCGTAGCGATGCTTCCGACGCAATCCCGGATTCCAGGATGCGAACGCTTTGGGGTCTTTTCCTGTCCCAACGAGTTAAGCTGCCCGGACCGGACCTAGATCTCTACAGGTGGCGGAGTCGTTTCGAGAGAGACGGGCTGACAACCACCCTACGTCTGGAACTGCGAGAGATGCTAAGTCCGCGCGTGTCGTTGCGCGAGCCGTTCCGATGGCCCTTCGGCGAGGATGAGGATGAGGAAGACCCAAGGGGCATTCGGGAACTCGTTGAGTGGGAGATTGTTCTTTCGACTAGCCACGTGCATGGGGCGCTGCGCGAGTTGGAGGGCAGCGAAAGCTGGACTTCTGCCCTGGCAACGCTGCTTGATGACGTGACCGGACTGCTTCGCGATACCCTCGACCTCATGCGGGAGCTCGGTGGGGCGGACGACAAAAGCGATTTGTCGTACGTGAGCCAACCATCGATCAGCGAGCACCCGCAGAATTCGTCCTTCCGAGACTGGACGGCTCTGATCGAACTGAGTCGGGACGCTTGGTTGGCTACGGTCGTTGAGTCGCGCGTACAAGCGTGTCGCATGGCGGAAGTCTGGTCGCAGATTCCTTACCCTCTCTTCCGCCGCCTGACCTTCTTTGCGGCAGCGCAGCGCGGTGTCGTTCCCCACGGTCAGGGACTGGAGTGGCTGCTGGCCGATGACGATTGGTGGCTGTGGTCGGTGGAGACCCAGCGCGAAAGCATGCGGTTACTCGTAGCCCTGGCTTCACACCTCGATGAGCACGAGCTGACCAGACTCGAGCATGCGATCCTTGCCGGACCGCCACGCGACATGTACAGGGCGGACATCGATGACGAGCGCTGGACACGGATCCAGGAAAGCGATGTCTGGGTTCGACTGGCCAAGATCAATCAAGGCGGCGCAAATCTGAGCGGCGCTTCGCAGGAACGACTAGACGAACTTTCCGTCAAGTACCCGAACTGGCAGCTCGCTGAGAACGAAAGGGATGAGTTTCCCACTTGGTTGGGCGACACCCGCGAGTTGCGCAGCCATATTACGGTGCCGGCTGATAGAAACGAAATCGTGGATTGGCTTCACGAGAACCCCCAGCCGGATTCATGGCGACCCGATGATTGGCACGAGCGCTGCCGAAACGATTTTGACGGTACCTCTTCAGCACTTGCTGCGTTGGCAGCAGAAGGAACATGGCTGACCGCTCGGTGGCGCGAAGCTCTCCAGCGGTGGTCCGAGGAGGAGCTGAGGGAACGCTCCTGGCGCGAGATGGCTCGGGTATTGGCTGACGCGCCGGACGATGTACTGCAGGAGCTTTGCCACGGACTGAGTTGGTGGCTGGAAAAGCTCTCCGGGACCTTTGAAGGACAGGAGGAAACGTTCCTTTGGTTGTGCGACCGAATGTTGGCGTTCGACTACGATGTCGAAGATGAAAACGAAGATATCGTCGGTCGAGCAATCAACCATCCGGTGGGGCACGTGACGGAGGCCCTGCTTCAATGGTGGTACCGGAGGGATCTGCAAGACGAACAGCGCCTTGCCGACGAGCCAAGGCGGAGGTTCAGCCAGCTCTGCGAGACGGAGACGGCGAAGTTCCGTCATGGCCGTGTATTGCTGGCAACTCACGTCATTTCGTTGTTTCGGGTGGACCGCGAATGGACGGCGCAATTCATTCTTCCACTCTTCGAGTGGGAGAATTCCGAAGCGGAGGCCCGCTCGGCGTGGGAGGGCTTCCTTTGGTCACCAAGACTCCATCGCCCCTTGATGGAGGTACTCAAGCCGGGATTTCTCGATACGGCGAACCACTACGCTCAGCTGGGTCGACACAGAGAACAGTATGCTTCACTGCTGACGTTCATCGGGCTCGATCCAGCAGATCTTTTCCGAACCTCCGAACTGGCACTCGCGATGCAAGCACTTCCACAGCGGGCGCTTGACCACGCGGCCGACACATTCTTCCGGGCAGTCGATAGCGCCAGCGATCAGCGAGCCGAGTACTGGAGGAACAGGGCGGCGCCTTTTCTGAGGTCGATCTGGCCGAAGACGCCCAATGTAATTTCGACGACGGTTTCGGAGAGCTTCGCTCGAGCGTGCATCGCTGCAGGCGACGCATTCCCGGACGCATTGGGACAGGTAAGTCCCTGGTTGCGACCGCTACAATTTCCGGATCGAATTGCACGTGCTCTTCATAAAGCGGGACAGGACGATCGGTTCCCCGAGCGCGCACTTGAACTCCTGCACCGCATTGTCGCTGATGACGCGCGCGGGTTTTTCCGTGATCTGCCAACTTGCTTGAATGCGATACGAGCCAGTCAACCGGAACTCGAACGCGACCACAGATTTCAAAGACTGTTGGAAATCTTGCGTACGAATGGAGTGGATCTGAACTGAACGGTACCCGTATTGCGGCTCCATCCGTGCTCGCGCTGCCAAACCCACCGAACCAAAACTCGCCGTTCCAGCGCTCGGAAGCGTTGCGGGAGCGAGTTGGAGTTCGCCGGGAAGCGCCGTTATTGAACGACGTGCCTTTTGGAGGCACCGCGGGCAGCGGGTTGTGGAGCGGCGCGGAAATTCCGACAGTCGGGCCGCCGGCAACGCCCCGGACTCATGTGTTTTCGCGTCAAGCGGTAGCCTGGAATTGCACCGAGAACCGTACTCAGCCTGTCGCCCAGCCCGAAAGCCGTAGCGGTAGTCATCTGCGATCTTACATAGGGCATGAACGCCGTTCGCGGAAACGCACAGGCGAGACTCTTGCCGTGCAATATAGTCTCGCCTTCCGTGTCGCGCAGATGCTGCTGGACAGGGATGGTGGGATGCACGACGTGGAAGGCTGTACGACGGTTGCGGAAAAAATAGCGACAGGAACCGGGCGGTCGTAATTTGCGGCACGAAACATCCGCGGTCAAAACATGGGTGTCATCGGAAGAACGTTGGCGGCGCTAGAAAATCTGCTAGGAGATCGCCATCTCCGATTAAGAAAATAGTTCGTATCCATCTTATTTATTTGATCGACCACCAATAGCTGGAACGGTATATGCGGCGGTTATTCTGCGTCGTCCATTTTCTCTTTTCCCACATGTTTTTTCCGTTGGAATATTTCGATTGATCGAGCATGGCATCGTATACTTTGTCGGTAATCCAGGTCGGGTATGCTGCTGACATAGAGGAAAGCTTTGCCGCATGGTTTGCGGCTCGCCCTATCCAGACAAGATCGTTCGAATTCCGGATGCCGGCCTTCGCGACCATAACCTTCGATGTATCGATTCCGGTGACATGCCGCATCACGTATTTTGTGTTCGGATATTGTTTCTTCAGCTTCGGCTGGATGATTTGTTTGACTGCATAATGAATTTTTAGGCCGCACCGAACAGCCGAGGTATTCTTGCTGTCTCCGATGAAGACGCCCATGACCCGGTCGCCGTCGAATGACCGTACATGTCCGCCTTCACTGCGGATGATCTTCGTCGCGCACTGCAGGAAGGTTTTGTAGTTTTCCGCTGCAAACCAGTCGTCGTAGTTTTCCACCAGTTGCGTAGACTCGTCGAGGTCGGTGTAGAGGATGGTCGCCTCGAGATCGACAGCGTCGTTGCCCGACTTGAGGTCGACGTCCTCCGGCACCTTGCGCCCGTCCCGCCGGGTCCATTGTTCGGAATAGATTTTGCCGACATCGGCTTCCAGATCCGCCTTGAATCCCATCTATTCGTATTCCTTTCTGTCTTATCTCGGGCCGAGTGCCGCGATCCGTTCCTCGATCGAGGCACAGGCCTCGGCAACGTCGGGTTCCGCACCCTTCTGTCCAGGCACGGCGAAGCGCAAGGAGGTAATGCCGGCCAAGTCGGATGGAATCTTGATGTCCCGGCCCTTCTGTACCGCAAAGAACGATCTTGACCGGCCGATGGCCCCCGCAAACAGGCCCAGCTCGAAGACGGTGTTGTCGCGCGGCGCCACATTCTCCCAGCCGCGACTCTCGACCCTGTCGTCCGCACTGAATATCGCGACGCAGAAGTCTGCCGAATACAGCTTGGCCTCAAGGCTTTCCATCGTTCCTTGAGACGGCTTGAACACACTGTCGGTCCAGAGCTCGACGACCGTCCTGCCATTTTCGAAATGGGCTTGAATGGCCCGTGCAACCGGCAGCGATTCCGAGGCACAGGCAACAAAAACCAAGGGATGCCGGTTCGAGGAGCGAACGAACTTCCTGCGCTGCCGAAGCCGATCGGCGAGTTCCTTCGCGATTTGTCGCCACATGTCCGGATGATTGGATGCCATGGCAGCAAAATCTTCTTCCGAAACGATGAGACCGACTGTCGGTTCCATGGCGATCGCCGAGGCGGAGCGTGGCTGAGAAGGATCGATGAGGGCCATTTCGCCGATGTGCTGACCTGCACTGCGTTCGGCGACCTTGAAACCCGTAATCGTGATCTGGGCCCTCCCAGCCAGGATGAAGATGATGTGATTGAACCAGTCATCTTCGCGCACCAAGAACTCGCCTTCTCGAAAACAGGCGAGCGTTCCCCGATCGCTGATTTCGCGCGCCGCCGCCGCGTTGCCGAGCACGGTTCTTTGGTCCTTCAATGCCTCGACGACCAACTCATTTCCGCGGGCGCCCGCGAAGCGAGAAAAGATCGCCGACTCTTTCGCGCTGCGTGTCACGGGGGAGTCTTTCTGAAATTGATATTGCGGGCTTCGGTGGCCTTGGCGCGAGATATATGCAGACCGGAACGGCAAGACCAAGCCCTGCGTCACCAAGCTGGCGCGCGCAATCGACGGCGCCCGGCCGAAGGAGGGGCAAGAGTTAGTCATGGTATCCGAATTGTCTCGGGGCACCGGGAGGCGAAGGCACCGTACGGCATCGCGAAGCGTGCGGAGAACGCATGCATCAGGGACAGGCGGGGCGCTTCGGGCGTTAGGACTTCAGACTCGAATTGCTCCGTTTGCCGTCATGTCCGAAACCTGGTCCACCACCCCGTCCGGTTGGGCAGGTACTGGCGCAATTTAGTCGCAGGTATCCTATCCTTTCTCCAACCCCAAGAAAAAACCGGTCAGCCGCTCCATGGCCGCGAAGGCCTCGGCGGCACCGGTTTCGATGATGCCGGTCGATCGACGCATTTCCTGCACTGCGAGCGAAATCCGAATACCCTGTCCCTTGTTGCCGTAGGAGGCGACAGTCGCGCCCTCCGGCGCGGAGATCTCCAGCCGCTCGCGCTCTCCCGCCGGCGCCGGAGAGACGATCAGGTCGACCATTCCCGTCGCGTCCTTCTGCGAAGTCCAGAGCCGGTGGCGCAGCCAGACATGGTCAGGGAAGTCGGGATGGCGGATCTTGTCGACCCAGCTGTCGCCATCGAAATAGGCCTGCTTGGTTTGCGGGAGCTCATACGGACGTGCTTGGTGGTTGCATCGGTCCCCGATCCAGTTCAGGTAGTCGGCATGAAGCCGATACACGGCAGGATCCGGATTCCGGACGCCGGTCGTCGCCTTCTTTTCGAGAGCCCGCGCGATGATCTTCCGGCGGTAGTCGCGCCGCAGGGGATCGGGTTTTCTCCATTCCCTACGCGGCCCCTTTACGACATCCGGGGCAGTTTGAAGAACTCCCAGGGTTCCGACAGAAGGCGTGCGAACGTGCATGGGTTCTCTGACACCGCGGGGCTCGCCGACATCTCACCAAAACGATGCCTGCGATGTTGCCTTCGACCGATCTGAAAGCCTCGGCGCCCCGGACCATCGCTTTTTCGATGCTCAATAGCCCTGCCCATCCGTACCGCTACCGACGCTTCGCCTGCCCCCTCGCGGGAGCCGACGCACGGCTCGCTGAGAAACGTGGTTCGGTTACTCCTTCGTTTCGGGGGACTTGCACCCCCTACCTTCTGCCAGTTCGCCTAACGCACCAGATCCCGGCGTACGCGTTAACGCACCGGGCTCCTCCCTTGGGTCTTGACGACGAGCCGTTGGATTGGCCACGGGTGACGGATGCGGGCCTTGGGCTGTCCGGACGCCGCCCTGTTCCGCCTGCTGGCCGGGCGCCTCGCCGCCGCGGGCCCCTGACCGCCGGGGCGCCGTGCCCCGTGAACCCGAGCCCCTTCAACCCCGAACCCCGACACTGACAACCTCAACACCCGGAGCGGAAAAGCGCCGAACGCCAGCCCACGCGCGCGTAAAATCAACCGTTAAACTCCGGCAACCATGAATACGTCGGGCTAACTCAATCATCATTTCTATCCGTACCTTCGGGACCAGGTTATCTGAACCACGGTCCCCACACTCAACGTCTGTTATAAACACCTATGCGTTCTCATTGAACAACTCTCGTAATTTCGAGTATTTTGCACAGACTGGAACCTCTAATGTATTGAACCAGTATGCCTTCCGTATTTGTATTCACATCTTCCGGTAATGCCTTACACACTTCATTTAGGTAATTCGCCACCTGTTGCGTAAGTATTATCGCAATTGCCAACAACATACTCCTGAAAAACCACTTTTGCAAACTCTCTCGTTTTCTTTGCACCACCTCTTCTTCGTCAATCCTAATCACGCCCGCTGGGAAGACATATGCCTTCAAACTAAACAATATCATAATCGTTACAATTAGCAACACTGCATGTGCCACCGTAGCTTGAATTACCGCCGGCGCCCTATTCGGAAGTATTGTGCCTATTTCGCTATCCAAAAAGGCACTTGGACCGCCCCAGAAAATTGCAGCCGACAGCACAAATACAATTGCTGCGATGCTTCCAATTCCCAATTGACATACCCATGCAAAGCGCGGTCGAATCTTCCATTCTTCTTCTACTAGTAATGTGTTCAAATGTTCATAGTCCTCTGCGCCAATCCCTTTTGTTTGTAGGAATCTCGCTGCATAAACTTGCGCGGGCGTACGCCTGTATTCCAGTCTCACTTGTTTTTCGTCGGCAGACCACTCATAGCAGATTGATCTGATTCTTACACTAGAGTTATTCTCCCAATCGATCGCCTTTTTTTGATGTTGCGAAAGCGATATTCTCTGTGTCACTTCGTCTTCTCCAGTCCTCTTTCTGTACCTAGCATAAAGCTCAATTCCCGCATACAGAGCATCTAACTTCTCATGGAACTCTCGAAGGTATCGCCTTCGTATATCAAACACCGTGCCCTTCCACTCAGTTCGTCCTTTGTGTGCGATTTTGTACAACAACAAAATTTCTTTTCGTCTTTGCCTGCCGGAACAGGCAAGCATTCCCAACACGAGGAACCCTCCGAGTGCAATCCGAAGCTCATTTCCCTTCGTCCAGCCCTCTATACTAAATGCCCCCCTCCAATCATGGCCAGCGCAATCAAGCCTAATACTGAGTGCGATACATTGTGCCTAAAATCCCACCACGCCCACGCCTGAAACGCTCGTACGACCCTTCCCAAGACGTTGCTTTTTCGCTCAATCCAAACGCTGAGCCTTTCAACTCTTTGTCTCAGCCGTCTCCGCCTAGCCGCCTTTTTTCTTGCTTGTTCGTCTTCAATCATTCAACTTCTGACCCGTTACTCTTTAGCCTTGGGCTGCTACAAGATACGGTTGAAATTCTTTCACCAGCGGAATATCTTGGTGGTCAACTTCGTTCGATTGGTTTGGATCGGATCTCAATGCACGGTTGGTTTGCCGGCCAAGTCCCTGCTAGAGGCGATTGGCCATAATTTTTTTCGCAGGACAACACGTCGACTGGCGAGACAGTGCAGGGGCATTCCGCATCTTTTTGTTTTTTCTTGATCGTGTCACAGCCAAATCACGCATTGTTCGATATTTTTCTGCGTTTCGTTATCCGCCCTCCATCGGCCGCCCTGGAACGGGCGCAACCCCACGGCTGGACTGGATTTGCACGGCCGCCGCCGTTTTCGGCCCATGTCGCCCGTCTTCATACCGCAACCGCGCGGTTTCAAACACAGGGATAGGCTTGGCGCCTTCTGTCCTCGCCCGCGCCTTGCCCGCTGTCTCCAGAGACCCGCGATCCATATCAGATCGCCCCGGGAGATCAACGGACACCGCCCGCACCATCGGCGCTTGAGCGTACATTCGCTCACCCTGCACGCAGTTCCTCGACCGCCAGATCCCGGTTCGTCCTCTGCCAGACATGCTCCATGATCGGGATCGTCTCCAGCGCCCGGCCCTCCAACACGGATTTCGCCGTCCCCGCGAAGGTGCGCCAGTCGACGTTTCCGGCACCCTTCAGCACGTGCGCGCTGCGCAGCATCCGCAGCGCCCAGTCCTCGCGCCGCGATTCGAGCCGGGCGAAGAACCCGGCCATTGCCCGGTCTGCGCCGTCCGCCGCCTCCCTGGCTTCCTGCAGGACCGCCGTCCCCGCCGACCAGCCTTTCACCACACGGTAGTCTTCCGGCCAGGCCGCGCTGCCCCCGGTCAGTTCCTCGCGCACCGGCGCAGGAAGTACGGCGATCTCGTCATTCGGATCCAGTTCCGACAGCCAGTCTCCCGCCGTCATTGCGCGCGGCCGCAACTCCCGCATCCCGCAGGCGAGCGCGACGTCGACCAGACCCGCGGCCGGCGTTTGTTTCAGAGCAAGGCCCTCGGCCAGCGCCACGGCAACCTGCTCCTCGAACGTTTCCCACGGTATCTCGATCATCGTGTCGAATACGTCCGAATCCAAGAACTCCCCGATCGCTTCCATCCCCGGTATCACCACGGCCTCCGCGATCCCCCGCCCCAGTTCCGTAACCACCGTCGCCAGGGCCGGTTCGTCCCCTCCCTGCAGAACCGCGCGCAGCATCTGGGTGCCCCACTTGTCGGGGATCGAGCCGTAGATTTCCGCCCGCCGGCGTTCCGGTCGCGGCAGCGGCGCAACCAGCTCGCGACGCCGCGCTTCGGCCAGGGCCTCGTCCAGCAGCGTTCGCCCGGCGTCCGCCGGCATCCAGTTGCGGATCAGCGGCACCAGCGCGGCCGAGACCGGCTCGACAATTCCCCTGACAGCCCGCTCCCGGAACCCCTCTGCCGCTCCCAGCCGCACTTCCTCCGAATCATCCAGCAGCCAGTACATCGCGATCCGGCCGCAGACCGCCTCGTCCCGGCACGCGACCTCGTAGGCGAACGCTGCCCGCAACTCTTCCGGCAGGACGCCGATCCGCTCGTCGAGCTTCCGGTGCAGGTAGTGCTCGTCGAGATCCAGCACCTCGCGCATCCGCTCGATTTCCGAATCCGGATCGAAGGGCAGCCGGCCGGATTTCCTCAGCTCGCCCATCTGCCCGATCAGGTGCTGCACAAGTTCCGGCGGCGCCTCCGCGCCGGCCCGGGCATAGGCTCGCGCCAGATCGTGGATCGTCGGAGGATCGAGCCGATCCGTAAACGCCG
>JGI24792J26632_1001278_pt1 | contig 15328 bp, 12 predicted proteins | sample MesohylBB_FD_26632 | JGI IMG/M metagenome (IMG submission 26632)
GCTGAGGCCCTTACAAATGTCTTTGCGGATGTCGCCGAAAGACAACAACAGGATCTCGCGACCAAGGATTTCGTGACTAGCCAAATCCAAACTGTGCGCGGTAAAATAAGTGAGTTGCGCGGCGACATGAATGCCATGGAAAGTAACCTGCGCGGCGACATGCATACCAAAATAAGTTCTCTCGAAACTCGACTTGTGCGTTGGATGCCTGTGACGTTTTTCAGTGGCATGGGGATCCTGTTCGCCGCGTTGCGCTTATTTCCTAGCTAAAACGAAGCGATTCCTCGCCTCACCTGAGCATGACTCGCCTCACCTGAGCATGACTCGCCTCACCTGAGCATGACTCGCCTCACCTGAGCATGACTCGCCTCACCTGAGCATGACTCGCCTCACCAGATCTGCATGCTCCCTCCCTCCCTTGATTGTTATATTCTGAGTACTTGGGACATGGTCAATTACTGCTTGTGCACGATGGGTGTCCGCCATCTAAAAGTTCATGCGTGTGATCACAGATCCCCTGTCCGTCCTTCTGGTTTAGAAAATAGATACAATGGTTAATCTGGTCTGCCATAGGAAGCAATGGCTAACAGTGCTTTGATTTGTGCGAGAGCTGCTCCTCCGTCTAAATGCCTGTAAGCCTCTGTGATGGTAGTATAGTAGGTGGTCAGGGCGAGCAAGAATGTTCCAATATGTTCTGTCGAATCATTACATGCTCGCCGAAGTTCCTCTGGGACTTGCTCGCCCTTGGCGTCCATAGCCTGTATGGCATTGATCAGCTTTTCGTTTGCATCAGTAGGATGCCAGAATTCTTTCCCTGTTCCTCCACATTCGGCCATGAGCTGAGCGAATCCTGTTTTTCCCGGCAAGGCCCGAAGTGCGATTCTTTGAGACTCCTCTACGGCTTCTGTCGCTTGACACAGAAGTTCGTGGGCCCTTGTAACACGTTCTATTTCTGTCTTCGCATCTGCCAATAATGTATCATGATCTGCAAAAATGCCTAGTCGACTCCGCGTGGAGAGAATGGAAATATACACTTTGACCTTCTCCACAATCCGCGGCATGTCCTCGGGTACTGGCACTTCAGGCCCCGCTTCACGGAGTACCATGGAATAAGGCTTAACCATGACGAGTATTGTCCCAGCTTGGCGCAGCATTTCCTCAAATTCTGCTTGGTGCTTGGCTTCCTCTCTCTTCTTCTGTTGCGCAGTGCTTTTATAGTCTTTCCTCCTACTGGCGTTCACAAGCTGCTCCGCTTGCGAGAGGAGTGGTTTGATAGGCTTGAGTGGCTTTCTCATTGGGATGTGAGTTTAGAATCGGGAACTAGAGTCATTGGACATCAACTCAATAGTGTACAATTTCTGGAGAGTATACTCACACTTTTGCAAGATTGTATCAATATAGTCCTTTACTTCAAAAGGGGATGCTCACAAGTAGAATTGTGAGCGCAATTACAACCTCTTTCATAATGTTCAAGTAAATATAATACGGTGGAATCAATGCTACGTGTGATTTAGAAGCAACGTTCCACCGCAGAGCAACCTTCTTCAATGATATCCGCGGTTGTTCTCACATCACCGGAACTATTTGAGGAGACGAAGCTTCTATGACTTGAGTAGTTTTGCTCTCAAGCCATATAACTCAATCAAGCATCACGTTTTTATTGACATGTCACATTGATCTGCATCACCTTTATGTCTGGCGACGTGTCACATTCAGGCTGACTCCGATCTACTCATGCTTGTGCCAATTAATTCTCCGCGTTCCAGCCAAGCAAATGATGACTTGCATCTTATCAACTTGTGGTTGCGAGGAAAAAGTCAGCACTCTCAAGAGGCTTATACGCGTGACGTAGAGCAATTTGTAGACTTTGTAGATTTGCCGCTGAGTGAGATCAAGATGCAGCATTTCTGGGACTGGGCGGATCACCTAAAAAAACAAGGTGCTTTGCCTGCAACACAAGCCCGAAAACTGGCGGCAGTCAAGAGCTTGTTCAGCTTTGGACACAAGATCGGTTATTTGCAATTTAATGTAGGAGCGGCTATTACACTACCGAGCATCCCCGACAAATTGGCTGAACGCATATTGTTGGAGGAAGATATAATAGCAATTGTGAGTCAGGCCCGCACACTACGAAACCGTGTATTGCTCAAGCTTTTCTACGCGTCCGGTGCGCGTGTGTCTGAATTGGCGAGCGTATACTGGGGTGCTTTGATTCCACGAGGAGACCAGCAGGGTCAAATTTCTTTGCTTGGTAAGGGTAATAAGATGCGTACGCTGCTGCTCCCTGCGTCAGTCTGGAAGGAGTTGATGGAATTGAAGTCTAAGTCTGAGCTTAATGAACCCAACCAGCCTGTTTTCCGATCACGTAAAGGGGGCCCACTATCCAGGCAGCAGATTTGGCGTATTGTTAGGGATGCAGCAAGGGCGGCTGGGTTTGATAAAAATGTATCACCACACTGGCTGCGCCATGCACACGCATCGCACGCCCTTGATCATGGGGCCCCTGTCCACTTGGTTCAGGAGTCTTTGGGTCATCGATCCCTCACAACTACCAGCAAGTATACCCACGCGCGCCCTAACGACTCCTCCTCCAAATACCTTAACATCTGATATAGTGCAGAAATACCTCAAAATCAGCACGTCCCACACCCGGACATGCCTCAGAATACCACAAAGTTAGGGTATAACTCAGCTCAGCGGGGGACTTAAGGCACACGGCAGGCCCGGGGACTAGCGAAATTCCAATCCTGAATCCTCAATCCTCGACACACACATACGCATCACGCGATAGAGCGTATTCGTTTAGCTCACTGCACGAAACGGATGAAGTGTAGATGCCGACCGTTCGTACATAATAGTAGCGCCCTACTCTACTCCATTCCCAATTTCTCATTATTTCTGCGCAATAATAATTGACCTGTTTCGGCGTCGAAGAGGTGGGTTCGATCTATGTCGGGTTGAAACCAAACCTGCCTTGAAACCCCATAATTCGAAGTACCATTCACCCGAGCCATCAACGTGGTAGACGCCGTCTTTCCGTACACATGAGACTCAGCACCCAAATGCTCCTCGAGTATGACCTCGGCTTCAACTATGCCATTCCTGTCTTCATTACTGGTATCAGCAACCAGACGTAGATTTTCTGGTCGAACCCCAAGCACAACAGACTGACCGTGACAGATCTTTTCTAAGCTAGCGGGCATAGCAATACACAGATCGCGCTTTTCAGCAACAAAGCTCCATCTTCCTTCCGTTACTTCCATGCGGCCATCAATAAAATTCATTGCGGGGCTGCCAATGAATCCAGCAACAAACCGGTTTTGAGGTTGGTGGTAAAGCGTAACTGGGGCATCTATCTGTTGAATAGTCCCCTCATTCATAACCACTATGCGGTCCCCTAACGTCATTGCCTCCGTTTGATCGTGTGTTACGTAGACCATTGTAGCGTTTAGCTCCCGGTGCAGGCGTGCCAATTCTGTACGCATTTGGACACGCAGCTTCGCGTCAAGGTTTGAAAGTGGCTCGTCGAACAAAAAAACCTTGGGCTTGCGAACAATCGCGCGCCCCACGGCAACCCGTTGTTGTTGTCCACCGGAAAGCTGTTTAGGCTTTCGATCAAGAATATCGGTAATCCCAAGAATTTCGGCGGCCTGCCCTACCCGCTTCTTGATTTCAGACTTGGAATACTTTCTGAGCTTCAGACCAAAGGCCATGTTGTTGAAAACTGTCATATGTGGATAGAGAGCGTAGTTCTGGAATACCATTGCTATATCTCTGTCCTTCGGTGGGACCTCATTAACAACAACATCATCAATGCTGACCAATCCATGCGTAACCGACTCCAAGCCGGCAAGCATTCGTAGCGTAGTGCTCTTGCCGCAACCGGATGGTCCGACAAGCACCATGAGCTCACCGTCTGCTACCGTGAAGCTCGCTTTATCAACAGCAAGGTGACCATTGCTGTATATTTTTTTGACATTATCAAAGGTTACACTCGCCATCGGGGTAATGTAAGAACAGCTGTGCTGGAAATATAGTACAAGACGCTGCATTGCAGATTGCTTCTCTCGGTACACTACCGATCTGGTCCCAAACTGCATTGAGACTAAGATACCTACATGCCACGTCCCAAACCGTACGTCACAATCTACGAGGTTGCCAATGAGGCAGGGGTAGCGATTTCGACCGTGTCTCGTGTACTAAACGAATCTCCTGATGTGGCGGAACATACTCGTGAACATGTTCTTAATGTTATTGACGAACTCGAGTATCGTCCTAACCGCGTAGCCAAGGCCTTAGCCCAACCAGGGTCAAGTCTGATTGCAATAGCAACGCCCACGATTACAACTCCTTTCCACAATTCGCTCCTCAAAGGTCTTCGAGCAATTTTTACTGCTGCAGATGAAGAACGGGATCTGTTGCTCTTTGATTTGGGGAGCACTGATCCGCTGGCACGTTTGCGCAGTAAATTGAAGGGAGGTAAGGTAGACGGCTTAATCTTGGCTGGGATACCGGTCTCGGCTCTTTTGGCCAAAGAGCTGAAAGCGTTCAGTGCACCAGTTGTACTTATAGGCAATCATCATACAGACTTTGACTGCTTCTACTGGGATAATGCTATTGGGGCAAGGGAAGCCACAGAACACTTGTTGTTCCGGGGACATCGGCGTATCGGGCTAATCCGTGCCTACACAGATGGTTATGTACAGCTTCAACGTATTCGAGGCTACAAGGCAGCACTCAAAAAGTATGGAGTCAAATTCGACAGTGACCTCATCCAGAGCGGTACCAACGTCAAGCATGCTGGGTTTAGTGAGGAACATGGATTCGAAGCAATGCAGCAACTCCTGCAGGTAACCCCGGCAATATCAGCGGTTTTGGCAAGTAGTGATGTGCAGGCGGTTGGTGCATGGAAGGCAATTCGAGACGCAGGTAAACGTGTGCCAGAGGATATTGCTTTGGTCGGATATGATGATGTTAAGACCAGCTACTACGTTGGATTGAGCAGTGTTGACCAGAGCATTGAGCATATCGGCCGCTTAGCGGCTGAACGCTTGCTTTACCGTCAGAATAATCCCGCAGACACAATAGGTATAGACCATAAAATCGTACCGAACCTACGTGTACGACGTTCTAGCAACTATAACCGAAATACAAACAGAATGCACATCAAAACAATTCAAAACCAGTTGGACAAGACATTGACCGGAACTGAGTTTTCAGATCTGGGCAAAAAGTACCGAGGAAAAGTGCGGGATACGTATGACCAGGGGGATCGACTGATCATGGTGACGACAGACCGGATTTCCGCCTTTGATCACGTACTTCCTCAAACCATCCCATTCAAAGGTCAAGTACTCAATCAATTGGCCGCCTATTTTTTTGAGGCAACCAGTGATATCATTCCGAATCAAATTTTGAGTGTGCCGGATTCCAATGTTACTATTGCGCAGAAATGTGAGCCTGGAAAGCTCGAATTCGTAGTTCGGGGATATCTGGTAGGGCATGCATGGCGGACATACCGTACAGGCAAGCGTACGCTATGCGGAAAGTCGTTACCTGATGGGTTGAGCGAAAATGATCGGTTGCCCAAACCAATTCTCACTCCTACGACAAAGGCACAAGTCGGTCATGATGAAGACATCAGCCGGGAAGCCGCTATTGAACAGGGTCTCATTGAGGCAGATACTTTCGATCGACTTGAGCAAGTTTCTCTGGCCCTGTTTCAACGGGGTACGGAGCTCGCCGCAGACCAGGGACTAATCCTTGTTGATACGAAGTACGAATTCGGAAAAACTCCGGATGGCGAATGGGTTCTTATTGACGAAGTCCATACACCGGATTCTTCGCGTTACTTCTACCTTGAATCATATGAAGATCTTCTCCGAGAGGGTGAGCCTCAACAACAGCTGTCGAAAGAATTTGTACGTGAGTGGTTAATGGAGAGAGGTTTTCAAGGCAAAGATGGGCAAGTACTCCCCGACTTGTCAGACGAAGTCCGCATTCAGGTAGCTGCTCGCTACATTGAGCTGTTCGAAAAAGTGACCGGCAAGGCATTCGTACCCGACACGCATCCCGATCCAGAAAGTCGCATCCGAGAAGCGCTCAAGTCACAGTAGTTTCTGGGGGTTCACTTCCTTCGATCCAGTGCACTTGGCCATCGGTAAAGTGCTCTTGTTTCCATATAGGGATTTGGACTTTAAGGCGATCAATCAAAAATCGACACGCCTCGAAAGCTTCTGGACGGTGAGGCGTCGCCACTCCAACCAATACACTGGCTTCGGCAAGGGGAACCTCTCCTAGTCGATGAAGGATGCATGCACGGCTGATCGGCCAGCGTCTTACAGCGAGATCTATCAGCAGGTGCATCTCCCGCAGTGCCATGGGCTCATAACTCTCGTAAACCAGCAATGTGGTCTCGCGGCTACCAGTCCACTGTCGTGTAGTACCTATAAATAATGCAATTCCGCCTGCTGCGGGTGTCTGCAGAAATTGATAAGCCGCAGCGACATCAAGAGATGTCTTTGAAAGTGACACCCAACGTTTGTTTAATTTTTCAGCCACCGCTCACAGGGGTTATAAGGGCCAGTTCATCACCGGTATGAATGATCCTCGATTCCGGTGCATACTCCTGATTTACAGCAAGACGCATGATGTTTCGGTATGGTGCCATGAGCGGGTAACGATGACAGAGTGCATCCAAGACCTCACCTGCCGTTATTCCATCATGGATTTCCAGGTTAACCGAAGCAGCCGCGAGCTTCGACCGCAAAACACTGTAGAGTTGGACTTCAAAGGATACCATTAGTTAATCCTTACTGTGAGGTTAACTGTTAACCAAACCGGATCACGCGCAGTGGCAGAATCCGTGATGCAACACGTGCCGGAAAATATGAAGCTCCCAGACACAACAACAAGGATATCATTGCAACAAGCACAAAATCCGTTACATGCAAAGCAATGGGTGCCGTGGTCATATAATAGGCCTCCGCGGGTAAGCCTATGATGCCATAGTGTAACTGCAGCATGCCAAGCCCCCATGCGAGCACGAGGCCAATCGCTGTTCCAAATCCACCTGTAAAGAATCCGAGATGCAGATACAGTTTCTGGATATCCTGTTGTGAGGCTCCCATACTGGCGAGGATTCCAATTTCCCGTGTCTTTTCGAGGACAATCATCAAAAGTGTTCCCATCACATTGAATGCAGCAACAAGGACTAAGACACCAATAATTAGTGGAATGATGGCCTCCTGAAGATCAACCCATGCAAACAAACCACGATATATCTCGAAGATGCTTCGTGCCAGGATTCCAAGACCAAGTGTTTCCTCAAGAGCTAATGCTACTGATTCGGCAGCAGCCACATCTTGTAGCATAACATCAACTCGTGTTATCTCCTCAGGCGCATAATTAAGTAGCTGCCTGGCTACATCAGTATCTGTAAATACATAGGTTTCATCAAAATCAGCCAGTGCAGTCTCATAAATACCGGTGATCTCGAACTGCTTAAACCGGGGACGCTGCATCAAGAGGGAATTGGTATCGCGCAAATTCCTTGTAGAAAGAATCGTTACTTGATCTCCAAGTGTAAGACCAAGATTCCCAGCGAGTGCGTTACCAACAACAAGCGGTGCTATTATGGCCGTACCCCGCTCCAGATGGCCTGAGCCACTCGTAAGATGATCTTCCAGATAAACAGGAAGCCGATCTGTTCCCCAAAGACCTACTCCATCAATATCCTGACTGGACCGCCGAAGTAAAACGAATTCCGTAACTACCGGTTGAACAGAAGCCACCCTGTCTTGCTCTCTGATTTGGGCCATGAGCTTGGAGGCAGCAGTCAGTGGAGTATGGCGGATGCTCTCAACCTGTACATGAGCGCCAAAGCCTACGATCTTAGCTTCAATCTCTTGACTGAAACCTCGTACAATCGACAATGCAAGAAGTAATGTTGCAACGCCGAGCGCTACCCCCCCAATGGCAACCCAAGACACAAATCGCAGGAAACCACTACTACTCCCGGTGCCTTGTGCACCGCGAAAGTATCGCCAGGCTATGAAAGTCTTGAAGGACACGAGAGTAACGGTTATGTGTGGCAGAGGGGATAAAAGAACAGGACGCACACCTTTTCGATAGGCATTTTACGGACTATGGAAATCTCTTGAACATCAACAGTACAACACTCGTTCGTGCAATCCTAAACCCCCTAACTCCGAACCTTTTAGAAAGATGAACAACAGCAGACCAAGAATACCCGCTGGGAAGAATGAACCCGTCTTGAATTACGCTCCCGGTTCCCCCGAGCGTATTTCCCTGCAAAATAAGCTGCGGGAGTTCAAGCAGAGCGAACTGGAAATTCCAGCCTTTATTGGCGGGAATGCCATATATACAGGGGATCTTGAAGAAATCCGCCCACCACACGAGTTAAGTCATCGACTTGGGGTCGTACATAAATGTGGTGAAAAGGAAGCGATGCAAGCTATCGAAGCTTCACTGGAAGCACGGCGGGACTGGGCGAATATGGATTTCATAGATAGGGCCTCCATTTTTATAAAAGCGGCAGAGCTGCTTGCGGGCCCATGGAGAGATGCGCTGAATGCTTCTACAATGTTGGGGCAAAGCAAGAATGCGTATCAGGCTGAAATTGATGCGGTGTGTGAGCTCATTGATTTCTTCCGGTTCAATGTTGAATATGCCACCGGTATCTATGAAGAGCAGCCCTACTCTTCTCCTGGGGTTTGGAATCGCCTTGAATATCGTCCGCTAGAAGGCTTCGTATTTGCAGTCACTCCCTTCAATTTTACGTCGATTACCGGTAATTTGCCGGCCGCACCTGCACTGATGGGGAACACAGTGATCTGGAAGCCGGCTTCGACCTCCATTTATTCAGCATACTTCATCTACAAATTACTTGAAGAGGCTGGATTACCTCCCGGTGTGCTTAATATGGTGCCTGGCCCAGGACCAGCCATTGGTGATCCTGTTCTAGCGTCGAAATACTTTGCAGGCCTTCACTTTACGGGTTCTACAGGTACGTTCCAGCATATGTGGCGAACGATCGGAGCTAATATTGCGAATTATGACACGTACCCCCGCATCGTTGGAGAAACAGGAGGAAAGGACTTTATCATTGCTCATGCTTCAGCTGCCCCGGATGTCGTAGCCACGGCTATAGTACGCGGAGCATTTGAATACCAGGGGCAAAAATGCTCGGCCGCTTCACGAGTATACCTGCCTAAATCCCGTTGGTCGGAAACACGAGATGCCCTAGTGTCTCAGTTGAGCGAAGTTAAGATGGGCCCCGTAGAGGACTTTTCAAACTTCGTTAATGCAGTGATTGATAAGAAGGCCTACGCGAGTATAACGAGTTACATTGCCCACGCGCGTGATGCTGCCGATGCAGAAATACTTGCCGGTGGCAATTACAGTGATGCGGAGGGTTACTTCATCGAACCAACGGTGATTGTTGTTACTGATCCAACCTACCGGACCATGTGTGAGGAGATATTTGGCCCGGTCGTAACCATTTATGTCTATGAGGACTCAGATTTTGAGGAGACACTTGAACTTGTAGACAAAACATCTCCGTACGCACTGACGGGCGCAATTTTCGCTCAGGATAGGCAGGTTATCGTTCAAGCGAGTGCTGCATTGCGTAATGCAGCCGGCAACTTCTACATCAATGACAAGCCTACTGGAGCAGTTGTGGGTCAACAGCCTTTTGGGGGGGCAAGAGCCTCGGGAACGAACGATAAAGCTGGAGCACCGCCCAATCTAATACGCTGGGTATCAGCGCGTACCATAAAGGAGACTTTCAATCCTCCGTCCCACTTTGGGTATCCATTCAATCAACCAGACTAGGTATGATGGCCAATAAAGACACCCCGATCCGAATAGTTCAGTATGGACTGGGCCCAATCGGAAAAGGGGCGGCTAAGTTGATACTTGAAAAAGCAGGGAGCGGGAGGCTAGAGCTGGTTGGGGCCATTGATATTGATCCTGCAAAGGCCAACAAGACGGTAGGCGAAGTAGTGGGGACTTCCTCTGATGTAGTGATCTCCTCGAACGCCGAGAAGGTCCTCGCTGAGGCGCAGCCGGACCTCGTCATTCACACGACAAGCTCTTTTTTGCCTCAAGTTGAAGGACAGTTGACGCAATGTATTCGCGCAGGAGTATCAGTTATTTCCAGTACGGAAGAACTGCCCTACCCTTTTGACAGGCATCCAAGCATTGCAAATAATCTGGATACCCTAGCCAGGAAATATGGAGTAACAATCCTCGGTACGGGTGTTAATCCCGGATATGCCATGGATGTGCTTGCTCTTGTTGCCACAGGCGTCTGTACAAGTGTTCGATCCGTTGCCGTTAGGCGTCGAGTGGATGCCAGTCTGAGACGTTTGCCGCTTCAGCGTAAAATAGGTGCGGGAATAACGGTAGAAGAATTTAACGAGCGGCGCGAGCAAGGCGGCCTCGGGCATGTTGGGCTGGTCGAGTCCCTCAGGTTGGTTATGCACGGTCTTGGCTGGCCAATCAAAAAGATGTCCGAGTCATTGGAACCTGTTGTTGCTGAATCCGAAGTAAAAACCCCTTACCTGACTGTACCCCCCGACAGGGTAGCTGGAATCAAGCATACTGCAGAGGCCTATTTGGATGGACGTATTGCTGTATCCCTAGACTTGAGAATGTACGTAGGCGCGAACGACCCAGTGGACCGAGTAGTAGTGGATGGAGACCCTCCCATTGACCTTGTGGTCCAAGGCGGAATTTTTGGAGATACTGCTACTGTGGGAGCTTTAGTAAATGCAATACCTCAGGTGATAAACGCGTCACCGGGCCTGCGAACGGTTACAGATCTTCCCATTCCAAGGTGTTTCTTGCCAGGAATTCCATATCACGCTCCCCTTGAGTTATAATTCCCATAGTTTTGTATTGACCCAAGCAATGCCCCTGCCAGGGCTTTTTTGGGACTCGTTTCATTTTCGGCCTCATCAATGAGAACTTCTGTGAGGTCCCGAGTCGTCGATATGGTGTAGTCTGTGGCCAAACCCTGTGCGCGTAGTACTGCAGCCAACTGCTCCGGCAGATAAGCACTCAAATGAAACTGCTCTTCTGATGGATAGAGAACCAAGACATCATTTGAGCCGAAGCCATCCCGTGTAATATCAAAAAAAAACTCCAGAGGAGTAATCCGGGTCCTGAGGGAAAATAAAATTCTCTTCGAGGAACGAATTAATGAAGTCCAGATCTCTTAATTCCGCGACCGGCAGCACACGCTGGGTCACATCTGCATCTGCGATCTGCCCGTATGCGGGGAGGGCCAGAAACAGAATCCAAAATCCAGGCTCTTCAAACAAAGAAAACGTGTCACTGCACCGGGCTGCACGCCTAAGCTGCTTCTTCCAATCTTGAAACATTTTTTTGTACAGAACCCCTTTGGGCTCTGGAGGAGCACACGGCCCCATGGAAAACAAACTCAATCATTAGCTGGAATGAATACATCGTTTGGTTTAATATGGTCAAGGTGCGAAGGAACGAATTGCAGTGTCAATCCACCCGACGGATTCGCATTCCAATCAACATGAACTCGGCTGCGTGTATACACCAGAACTTCTGACCTTCCCAACTCATTTCCTGCGTCATCTTTTACGACGACATCGCCATAAAATGGAGAGGTATCCGTTTCAATCAAAACGATGGCAGCCTGCTCCGTGCGCGACTCAACGGTCGCGCGAAGCTGTTCTGGACCTTGCCCTGGAATATAAACTCCTAGAGCCTGAAATGTAACGCGGGCGGACTGCTCAGCCACAGGAGCACGTCGCTGTTCAATATACGCACGTGATGTGACCGTGAAGTTGAATAGTGCGGCATAGCCGCGATCCTCCATTCGTCTGAATTCATGCTCCGCTACGGCATAACGCACCTGCTTTGTCTCGCCTGGCAACAAGACGACTACATTTGGATGCACGAAAACTAATTCTGCCAGATCCCCCAATTCACCGGTCGCTGGCACTGAGAATGGATCTGTCTCTCGGGTTTCACGATATCCAAATTCAGTTGACACCTCAATTTCCATCGAATGCACCGAAGGGTTCGCCACCGTGAAGGTTCCAGACGGAGTATTTGGTCCGAGTACTGCAACCTGTGGCTGGATGCTGATACTTTCAGCCCATTGCAGTTCCTCCGTTGTAGCTGAAACGGGTCGAATACTAACCCCTTCCGGCCCCAAAACAACGACCTGACGCTCTGCTTCCACGGTCAGAACCACTGGGATGGAATACAACTGATCTATCTCATCAATTGTCACCACCACGACAACTTCTCCTGAATAATCTCCTGGCTTCACCCCCTTAAGTTCAACGGTCCCTCCGATTCGTATCACGTGGCAATCGCCGGGCTGTAAGCTGGTTTGCACCGTTTGACCTGCTTGCGTGTTGGCTGCAAACTCAACACAGGATTCGGAATATGCCCACTGAGGGGTAAGCGTCAACTCCCGGGATATTTCCAATTCTCCTGGTAAACCCACATGGCGTAACACGGCAGATGGAAGCTGTTCCATGGACACGGTTACCTCGTCCTGTGCCCGAATCACCATCCGCCCCGCATGTGTTCTACTTCCCTCGTACACCAGACCCGATACCTGCTCTGTCCCTGGATCCAGCCAAACCTGCCCCCGTGGGCCAACTACACCAAGATCCAACTCTGATGTGCTGATCGAGATCTCCTCCGGCGGACCCACAGCAGGGTTAATCACCGTGACAGAAACCATTGTTTCCACGGGATTTGCGTACTCAGCCTGAACTGTGACACTATACGTATGTACTTGAGAATACAGCCGCTGCCGAGAGGGCGTGGCAAAGAGCGGAGTACCGGTAGATATGTCCGAAAGACGTGTAGTCGGATCCCATTGCCAAACGTAATTCAGTTCTGCATCACCCTGATCATGGCTCACCTCACATTGGATGCTTTGGGGAGGCATCCCCACGGTCACAGTCAAATCCTGACACTCCAAGGAAAGGACCGGTCGCTCGCGAACTCTGACTTCGACCTGTTCCACATCAGAAGGGTCATGGTACGGCGCATCTATCTGAATATCATAACGGTAGATTGTAGGATCAGTGGAAATCGATGCCGGTGTCTGGAAGATGAGTTCTCCTTCCTCCAGGCTCAAACCATCCAGTGGAGTCCATGTCCATGATATTGGATCCGTAACTGCAGGATCGAACCCCTGAACCGAACAGTCTATGGGAATAGCTGGATCCCCTTCATAGACCTCAATAGGGCTGATACACCCCAGTTCCAATTTTCCGAAAAACTTTTCTACCGTCACGGTCAAACTCGCCGAAGCTGATGCAAGATTTGGAATATCTGGATTATCCGCTGAGGCAGTCACCTCATATTCATACTCAGCACTCAATTCCGGCTGCTCATCATTGGTCGGAACGGTAAATAAGGGAGTTCCGATGGATGGGTCCGAGAGACGTGTCGTCGGATCCCAGTTCCACTCGTACTCCAACAGTAGCTCTGTGGAATTGCTTGCCATACATGAAAGCTGCAGCGGTGGGTCTCCTGTACGCGCGAAAGCGTCGGTACACCCAACAGTGATTTGCGGTGTATCCAATACCGTAACAGAAAAATCCGCCCTAGCTTGTTCATCATCAGTATTTACAGCGATCACCTTGTAGTTATATATTTCATCCTTCATCACATCTTCTGGAACAAGAAACGTTATCTTCCCGTCGGTAGGGAACTCTTCAAAATTTATCCGATCATACGGGTCGTTCGCCCCATCGGCCTGCAAAGTCCAGGTCAATCGGGTCTGTGCGTCCGATTCCCTGCATGTAACTACAACATCCGGTGTCCCCTCATACACTTCCGTCTGCGCGGGAGTACATTCAATCGTGAAATCCATTGGTCCAGACGTATTCCGAATTCTCACCATGAAATCTGCTTCTACCACCTGATCCGAACCTGCTTCAAATGCCCGCACAATGACTGGAACCGACCGGTCACGATCCACTTCCGGGACCAGAAACGTTGGCCAATGATCGTACCTTCCCCGTTGCACCAGAGGAGGATCCGAAATGAACTGATACTCAATATTCCGGTCTGGTGTCACCGAACACGGAAATGCCGCCTCCACGGCTTCTTCTACAATCAGGTCCTCACACATCATGACCGGGTTACGATTAACAATATGTACCTCTACACTTTGCGAAACCTGCATATCCTTACCCGGCACAGATGCACTAATCTCAAGCATTCGAACCGCTGCCGGTTCATCTATCAATGGCACGCGAACAAAGTAGTCGAACGCTCCGTCTACAAGAATCCTTGTCTCGCTAAAGGGAGACCAATCGAATTCAGCTCTATAGGTTAATTGCTCTCCTGATGGATTCAGCCCCGTGCACCGAATCTCGGCCATCGTACCACTCCCAACCGTGACCCGCGGCTCGCAGTCCAAAAATGGTGCTCGGCTTTCTGTAGACAGATCAAAAGATCCCGGTGCATACCGGTCATCCAACAATATCTGGTCTGTGTTTTCCAGCGATAGACAATCCTGTCTACTCCCGTGGTTGCAACCAACCGGGGAGGCTACTGGGTTCACGGTGATGGAAAGTAATTTGCGATCTACGACATTTCCATCTTGATCAAGGCTCAGTCTCCTGTACGTAAATCGTTGAGAAGTACTGATGCCAGCGGGCGCATTAAAACGAGGAGATGCCACCGTAACATCACTCAAATACACCAGCCAAGATGGATCTGGACTTATCCATTCATATTCAAGGGAGTACGCATCCAGACCGCAGTCTATCATTCTGGATTCACCCGCAGCCACATCCAAGTTCGAGGGGCAGAGACCCGTTCGATTCTGCGCAAACGCCGATGCCGCAACACATAAAAAAATAACTACGGCTGGAAACCACCGCATCCTACCGCAACCTTGACATCTCTCCATGATTCAAAATCTCAATAAGGTTCTACCGCAATTCGTGTGGAATGATTAAATCTGGCGCAAGTTTGCAATTGTAGTGGATTTTTTTGCGGATCTTTACTGTTCCCTATTTTTCAGGGGATCTCAAAAAGGGCTATTTTTCGTTCTTTTCTTACCTGTCGGCGTCCTCTTTTGGGGGGGCGTTTCGCCTTGATTCGTCGGGTATAATTTCCGGTGTTAAGTCCCATGGCCTGAAAGACTTTTCGCTGGAATGGTTTCATATCTGCATCTTGTTTGGGCAGGATACAGTGGGTTTTATTTTGTGGAAGTACGGTGGTCACCCGGTTCTGGTGGTTGAGCTTCACTTTGAGGGTTCCCCAGCTATGATGGATCTGATGG
>JGI24792J26632_1001347_pt1 | contig 14844 bp, 10 predicted proteins | sample MesohylBB_FD_26632 | JGI IMG/M metagenome (IMG submission 26632)
CGCCACTCCATGAACCAGCCGTGCCATGCGGCAAGTTTCGGAAACAAGGCGCGCATTCGATCTTCGTATCCCACGCGATCCCGCTCCCAAATCCTGCGGACGAGCGTTGCGGCAACGGGCGGCTGGCTGATGCCGGACGACGGAATGTCGCCGGGCGAATCCCAGACCTCCGGGCCGGGAAAGTAGTCGGTGTCCCTTTCGTGAAAGAGGATATGCGGCACCATTCCGCTCCCCCACTGCCCGGCGAGCAGCGTTTCGAACTCCGTCCAGGCTCGGTCGAGATCGAATGTGGCCAGCCCGAGGGCCGCGAACGCGCTATCCCAGTTCCATTGGTGCGGATACAGGTCGGCGGTCGGCACGGTGTACGCGCCCCGATCGTTTCGCCGAAGAATCTCTCTCGCCCGAGCGTCTAGGTCTTTGGAGGTTTCCATTTTCGCCTAGCCCTTGACCGAGCCCGCGGTCAGGCCCTTTGTTATGAATCGTTCGAGACCCAGGAAGAGCATCATCACCGGAATGGTCGCGATGACGGCGCCGGCCATGAGATGCTGCCGCGGAATTTCCGACGAGTTCAGCATCGCGACGCCTCGGGTCAAAGTGAATGTGGACGGGTCGTCGAGCAGCATGAAGGCGAGGAGGAATTCGTTCCAGGCGATCATGAACACGTACAGCGAAACGGAAGCGATCGAAGGCAGGCTGAGCGGGAGAGTGATCCGCCTAATGACCGAAAAGCGACTTAAGCCGTCCATCAGCCCCGCTTCCTCGACTTCGTACGGCAGCCCCCGGAAATATCCCTGGAGAATATAGAGCGCGACGGGGATCGTGGTAACCGGGTAGATCAGGACGAGGCCCAATATCGAATTGCGCAGCCCGATCATCGAGAAGAGTATGTAGATCGGAAGCGCGAGCACGATCATCGGCACCATGTAGATTAGAAGGATGGATTGAGAAAATTCGTTCCGGCCCTTGAATCGCAGGCGCGCCACCGCGTACGCGCCCGGAACGCTGAACAGCAAGGTCACGACGACCGTGACGACCGATACCAGGAACGAAGTCCAAAGATAGCTGCCGAAGCTGAAATCCTCGAATAGCTCCCTGTAGCTTCTGAATATATCCCAGCCCTTGGATAGGGCGATCGAATAGTCAAGAGGATTCTGGAGAAGCTCCTGCTGCGATTTTAGACTTGTCGCAATCATGACAAAGAACGGAATCACAACGATTACGATAAAGAATGCAAGACCGAAGCCGGTCAGGAATCGCATGATCGCTTCTTCGAATTCGTGGCGGTCAAGCTGGCCGAGCCGGGTTTTTCTTAGAATCGTCGAACCCGATACGGTAATCGCGGGCAAGACAAGCGCACCTATCGCGACTTCGTTCAGAGTACTGAGTCCCGAGCCGAACTGCATCGGCCCGAACCCCGCCAGCGAAAGAATCGCACCGGCGATGAAGGACGCGCCGGCCAAGAAATACTGGTTTCGGTAAAGAATTACGGCGATTCCCGCCAGCCCGCCGACTATGGCGGTCGCCGGAAAATATGGCCGAGCCGGCGCGCCGAAGCCGAATGTAGCGAAAATCGAGATCGAATAGACGAGCGTAACCGACCAGAGGACGAGTAGAACCGGTCCCGCGACGTACCCGTATCGTAGATGCTTCATAGCTCTTCCTCGTGGCGCAGCGCCCTAAAGTAAAACACGCTGAAGACCAGCAGGCAGCAGAAGATCACGACAGCGACGGCCGCCCCGGCTCCTATGTCCGAAACTGCGAAGGCCTGTTCGTATACGTTGACGGTCAACGTGCGGGTTCCCGCGTTGCCGCCCGTAAGCAGAAAGATGTCGTCGAACTTGTTGAAGGTCCAAATGAAGCGGAGAAGAAACAGTACGCTTAGAATGCCAAAGAGCTGAGGAAGCAGAAGATAGCGAAACTTCTGGAACGGAGAAGCGCCGTCCATGTCGGCCGCTTCAAACATGTCGGCGTCCACGGCCTGCATTCTTGCGAGAATGAACAGGAAGGACAGCGGGAAATAGCGCCAGATTTCGAAGACCGTCACCATAATCAGGGCGAGCGGCCTTTCTCCGAAGAAATTTATCGGACCGTCGGCCAGGCCCATTTGCTGAAGCATGGCATTCGCGGAGCCGGAGAACGGGTCGAACAATGTAACCCAGGTGAAGGCGACCGCGATAACGGGCGCTACGTAGGGAAATAGGAAAAGGCCTCTGAGAAACCCCCGGCCCGGAAAGCTATTGTTGAGCAAGAGCGCGGCGAAGAGTCCGACGACAAGAGCCCCGATCGTACCAAATACGGTATAGAAGGATGTCGCCCACAGGACGCTCCAGAAATCTCGCGCATCGAATACGCGAATGAAGTTTTCAACCGTAAACTGAAAATTGACCAGAATATTCTCGCTGTCGCCGGTTGCGACGGCCTCGGTTGCACGGATGTCCGTTTCGCCCGGGATAAATTCGTCCGTGGCCGCAACTGGAATGCGCAGCCGCTCACGATGGCCTCCTTCCCAGTCTCCCAGGCTGCAGCGGAGCTCTTGGCCATCAAGTGAGCAGCGCGGGTCGAGTTCGCCGAGCGCAATTCCGATCGGAATCCGATCGGAGAGTTCGACCGAGGCGATCGCGCGGCTGCTATGCGAATTCCGCAATCGGTACTCGATATTGGCGGCATCGCCCGGCGCCGTCAATTTTCCTCTCAAGCCTTCCCTCGCCAGCGGCGCGGGCGCGCGCAGGTCCGCGAGTTCAACGGGTTTGAAGCTAATCCAAAAGATCGCCAAGAGCGGCAGGATAACAATGAACGAAACGCTTGCAATGGTCGGCAGCAGCATTCCCCACGCCAAACGCGTTTCCTGTCGCTGGAGCGCGCCAACTTCTCCCGGCGGAAGCTTGTTCATGATTTAGAAGTTTCTCATGTTCCGGGACGGCCCGACCGCGATTCCGATCGCGGTCCGCGGCCGCCCCGATTCGCCGAACCGACTCAGTTGATCTTGCTTAGTTCAGCATTCAATTCCGCCACAGTGGCCGCCGCATCCCGAACGCCGTCGATATATTCGCGAACCAGGCGGTTGATGACCTGGCTGTTGATAATTTTCGAAGCGAGAGAAAGCTGGCCGTCGGCGACGCCCCAGCGCTGCGCAACATCGAGTCCGCCCACGATTTCATCGATCATGTCCTGGCTGTAGAGTTCGCCAAGCGGCGCTTTACGGTCGACGCCGACCGGAAGCATGGACCAGGCTTCCACGAAGGCGGTCGGATTGTCGGCGTTTCCGCGACGTACGGGGAACTTGCCTTCGGGCGCGATCGCGAGTGTATCGGTATAGGCTTCGTCCATGGCGAAAGCCACAAATTCGGATGCCGCTTCGAAATCGGCATCAGCCGTAATTCCAAAATACCTTAAATCTCCCCATGCCGCGCCTTCGGGATTGGACGGTCCCGAGAAATTGGTAACGATTCCTGTCTTCGACGCGAGTTCGGACGACGTCGGATCGTCGTTGATCGTTGGCGGAGCGGAGTCGCGAAGCCCGGCAAGCTCGTCCAGAATGAATGGCGACCAAATGATCATCGCGGCGCGACCGGCGAAGTAAAGCTCGCGCGACTGCTTCCAGAAAAGTTCGCCCGGAGGAGACGCCTGCGCGATCGCCTTGTAGAAGTCCAGTACTTCCGTCGTCGCCGCCTCGTCCAATGGCTGGAATCCGCCAGGCCCGACCGGTGAAACGCCGTTGGCAAGAAATACATGCTCCAGTACCTGGCTCATGAAATTCTCGTCCACTTTGGTCGCCGCGACGAATCCGTACATATCCGGAGGGTTGTGCAGGCTCTCGATTGCGGCAAGGACGTTTTCGTAGGAATTCGGCGCAGAGAGCCCGGCGGCTTCGAAAAGATCTTTCCGGTAGACGATCATCTGGGTCCATCCGTCGACGGGAACCGACGCGTAGCCGTCATCCGTCGCGGCCATGGCGAGAGCGCCGGGAGCGAACGTCGAAACTTCAAGCGCATCGATGATTTCCGTTGCCGATTCGGAGTCCAGTATTCCGGCTTCGGTCCAGGGAAGCGCGTATTGCAGGGAGTGATAAATCACGTCAGGCAGATCGCCCGCCGCAAACGCCGCCGTAGCGCGCTGACCGAGATCGGATTCCGTAACCGGGATAACTTCAACAGATATCCCGGTGGATGATTCGAAGGCTTCCCCGGTCGCCTGCTGCTTCGCGAGGCGGTCCGGCTGCTCCTCGGTTGTCCAGAAGCGAATGCTCTGCGCGGATGCGGCGGTAGCGAACAGCGCCGCGGCAACCGCCGCTCCGCTTGCCAGGGCCGCAAGCCCGGTTTTCTGCATTTTCATCAATTTTTCTCCTTTTTCGATGGTTGCCGAAGTACGGCTTGCCTGAGGCGAGCCGCGAGTTGTTCGCTATCGAGCGTTACGGAGCCGTCAGATTCACGTTCCACCAGCACCGCCCGTTCGAATTCGCGAAGGTTTTCGGGGGATTCGCCCCGAATTCGGTTGATGAGCAGCTTTGCGAGTCTTGCGCCCGCCTTTTTCCGGTCCACCGAATAGGTGGTAAGCGGCGGCCTAACGAGCGCCCCTTCCGGAATGCCGTCATACGAAACGACGGAAATCTCCTTTCCGATCGTGAGACCCAGGCCTTCCGCCAGCCTGTACAGGCCTAGCGCGGCGGAATCGACCGCGAAGACGAAAGCCGTCGGCGGGCTGCGCAGCGAAAGCAGGCTGCGAGCGGCTGCGGCTCCTTCCGGCGCGGTCAAGACTCCGCTCCTGACCAGTGCTTCGTCGAAGCGAATGCCGCACTTGCCCAGACCCTCCCGGTACCCGCGAAGCCTAAGACGGCTGTAATGGAAGTTTATCCCGCCGTTGACGAATGCGATCCTTCGATGGCCAAGCCCGAAAAGGCGCTGCACGGCCCCTTCCATAGCAAGTTCGCCCAGGATGTCGTACCATGCGCATCCGGTGCTATCCGACGTGCGGCCAAAGAGCACGAACGGAACATCTTCGCCCCTCAGGAAATCAATCCTGGGATCGCGCGTCAAAGTGCGCGGAAGAATGAATCCATCCGCTTTGCGCTCCTTGACAAGCCATTCGAGGGTTCGGATCGTGCCGTCGTCGGAATCCGAGGTCGCCAGTGTCAGCGTCCATCCTTCATCCGTCGCGGTTTCGGACAAGGCCGACAAGAAACTAGCCAGAAACGGCCGATGCGCGTCGTGGGCATAGGTTTGAAGCACGAATCCGATCGACCGAACGATTCCCGTCTTGATCGCCTGAGCCTGGCTAAGTGGGCTGTAGTCAAGAATCCTGGCGGCCTTTTCGACCTTGACGCGGGTCGGCGGCGAAATATCGGGATACCCGTTGAGCGCTCGCGAAACGGTGCCCTTGGTAAGACCCGACAGCGCCGCGACATCGTCGATAGTGGTCCTTTTAGACCCTCTGTCCGCTGCCGCTCCCCGTCGCCGCGTGGCTTTCTTTGCCAACTGCTTCTCCTTCACGATTCGGCTCTTTTAATTTACGAAACCGGTTTCGGCAAGAGAATTTTAGCAAAATCAAGACATTTCTTCGAAAATATTTTTACAGCGCCACGCCGGGCCTGCATTGGATCCGTACAGCTGCGCGAACGATGCGCTCGGCGGAATGCCTAAATTCCGGATCGCATCGATGCGTTGTCCAATTCCGTTGGATTGGCGGCGCATAGGCTGGTGAACCTGACAGTACTCCGAGATGATTTCCGAGCGCGGCGGAAAGTTCGCGCGGAACTGACGGATGAGTGCTGCAAGCATCCTCGCCCGCACCTCTAGCCAGTCAGCTAACTGGCGGGAAAAGCTACCGGGTTTGTAGAGCTTGTCCGCCTATGCTTCAATTGATCAAGAGCTAATGCCACATTGACGCGAAACGCATGACGGCGCGTCAACGAGGCCTCGCGTCCTGCCGGAAGCCGAACGCGGGAAAGGAAGCGGCTGCAGAGGTGGCGCCAATTGTTCGGCCCGTCCAGATACCGGCACCATAAATAGCGGTTATTGATACCGGTTTGGGGTCATGGAATTCGGATTCAAAATCGTGGTTCAGCTCATTCGTGAAGGCTCCTCCCGGACTTGCCGGGACCGCCATCCAATTGGCAGCTAGGGCGCAATATGCATATGGAACGGCAAGAGGGCTCCCAAAGCAGTTTTCGCCCGGCAATTCCATGCCGCAGCGAGGAGCTCAAACTAGGCCCTGTGCGCCTCGGAGAGGAGTCTATCGTTTTTAACATGCGGAACAACGCTCCTTTGCAAAGTCGTCAGTAATCGGCAACTCGGATTTATGGCGAAATCGTTAAAGTCCGAGCGGAATTAACGACCGTGTCAATTGCGACAAGGATTGGCGCACAATGACGAACTGCATGGCGCAGCTTGCGCCATGCTCTTTCGATCGTCTCGCATTGCCTTGCCAAACCCTCAAGCGGTGCTTCATCTATAGGTATGATGTCGTGCCGCTTGATGGCCAAGATCTCAGCGCAAAGCGATTGCCGCGCAGTACTCGATTATCGTTTTCGTCGCGCGAGCGAACAATTGTATGCATTCGAAGTTCCCAAATGCAGAAATCGCTATTTGCTCCGTGCTTAAATTCTTCCAAGGCATGCAAAGCGGCGCGTGATATCTGACTCTCCGAGTATCGCCTTTTTTCCGCTCCGCAAAACGGCTGATTGAGATAATGGCATAACTGTGCTCGCGTATGGCAATCCGATGATGCATCGTTACAATTGCTGGCGGCTCAGAATGAAATAGTCCTTTGCAATAATTCCCTATCCGGCTTCCTCGAAAAGCGAATCGTTTACTCGCAAACGATGCCGTCACCATCGCCGTCGTGCATATAGCGGTAAGCGGGATGGTTGCGCGGAACAGGGGCGATGCCGTGTCGGCGCGCCTCCTTGCAAGTGATTCGGCCGTTGCGGTTATCGTCGTAGAGCGCTAGCGCATTGCCGCCGCGAGGTGTTGCGCTGTCGGCCGAGGGCTCGTTTGGCACGCACGTGCGACAGACTATTGGCTCCATCGCGGTGCTCTCGCAAACGATGCCGTCACCATCGCCGTCGTGCATATAGCGGTAAGCGGGATGATTGCGCGGAACAGGGGCGATGCCGTGTCGGCGCGCCTCCTTGCAAGTGATTCGACCGTTGCGGTTGTCGTCGTAGAGCGCTAGCGCATTGCCGCCGTGAGGTGTTGCGCTGTCGGCCGAGGGCTCGTTTGGCACGCTCGTGCGACAGACTATTGGCTCCATCTCGGTGTTCTCGCAGGCCGAAAGAATTTGTTCGAGAGCCTCTGCTTCGCGCCGATCTATCGTGAGGCCATAAGCACGGCGAACGTCGACGACGCGGGCCGCAAACCAGCAGCGGTTCTGCGCCGGAATCCATTCCGCGGCATCGTATCCGCTCTTCGCGTGGCGATTCACGCTCGGCGAGGCGAGGGTGAGGTTGCGAAGGTCCTTAGCGAACCGCGCCCGCGTCTCCCGATCTCTCGCGCACAGCCCGGAGTCGTGCGCCTCACTAGTAGCAACAATGTGCTCAATGTCAGTTTGGGAAGTCGAGTCGAAGCACGTTCCCGTATATGGCCCGTAAACCGCACCTAATTCGCGTACGATTTTACGCTCAATCGACTGCGAGTATCTGTAATCCCGTTTTCGGTCGTAGACGGAGCATCGATTCTCCGGAGCTATTGTGAGGCCGCGCCAAGTCTCCGCGCAGGCAAATCCGCCCGGCGCAATGAAGGCGACTGCGGCAAGGCAGCAGCCGGCAAAACTATTGACGATGAGCGATCGGTTTTGGCGTTCGAGCATTTCCTGTCTCCAGCGTTAATCGCGCTTGGCAAGCCCGGTTTGGATGGCGATCAAATGCTTCGAGGCTTGCGATACCAAACCGAATAGGAAGAGGCGATTGCAAAGATGCCTTGAATCTCGTCGGGAACGGAAATGCAAGATGCGACGGACTCGGACGCTCGCGGCTCTCGGCTTTCAACGATTGCGCTATAGTTTTTTCGACCGAGAGCGCGGAACGGGTGAAGCGGCGCCCGCCTTTGCCAAAATCCTCCTGCGCACCGTCGGCCGGTCTTAAATCTCAAAATCGCGGCCATGCTCGAAAGCCGGATGCAGGTCGAGGTTTCGCGATAAATTTGTCCTCGTCCGGATGCCGTGCGTTCATGCCGAGACCTATTCTTCCGTTAATTGCAAAGAAGCCGAGTGTCGTGTCGCACCTAGGTTCGCGCGTGTTGCATGCGCGCCAGGAGTTGGTCCGCCACCAAATCCCCGGCGTGATCAACAATTGTGCTGCCGAAGCGGAACTAGCAAGCGTCCGCGACTTTTGGATGCGAAAAGCTGAATCGGAAAGTTCAGCCTGTTTCTGCCCTGCCAGCGCGTGAAGCCCATTTTCTCCTCAGCTCCGCCCGGAATCGGGCCTCGCTCTGCCCGAAGTTCGTGAAGGCGGCATTTCGCCTCGGAAAGAAAACGGGAATGGTCGGCACTGAGATGGACTTAACCGATTTGGTCAGCTTCCGATTGCGCTTATCCGATTACGCGAGGATGCCGACGCAGGCTCGCAATGGCCGTTAGATCGAAGAGTCCGGATCATGCGCTGCTTCCACTCCATTCGCCTTTCGGCGGCCTTGCGCCGACCGGGTCATTCCGAGCGGCATGGCGCGGCCAGGAAGCGAATCCGACGGCGCGTCCCGCAGGCCGGTATAGCTCCCATCCGGAATTTCGGGTTTCGTTCGAGCGGCGAGAACCGACCATATGCATCTTGCGCAGGTTTCGCAGCGCACTATAAGGCTTTCCGGCCAGCGCCCCTCGAATTCGATTAAATCGGATTTCACCCGCCGAAGGAGAGTGACATGCCAAGGAGACATGATCTCTCCTCCATTATGATTATCGGCGCGGGTCCAATCGTAATCGGCCAGGCATGCGAATTCGATTATTCGGGAGTTCAAGCCTGCAAGGCCCTGAAAGAGGAAGGCTACCGGGTTGTTCTTGTGAATTCCAACCCGGCTACGATCATGACCGATCCGGGAATGGCGGATGCGACATATGTCGAGCCCGTAACCTTGGATTTCGCAGCCAAGATAATCGAGCGAGAGCGACCGGATGCGTTGCTGCCCACGATGGGCGGGCAGACCGGCTTGAACACCGCGCTTGAATTGGAAGAAAGCGGCGTACTTGAAAAATTCGGCGTAGAATTGATCGGCGCGAATCGGCAGGCGATCGAGCGCGCCGAGGACCGCAAGCTGTTTCGCGAAGCCATGGACCGCATTGGAATCGAAAGCCCGCGGTCGGCCATCGCCAATACGATCGACGAAGCGCGGAACGCGCTCGAAACCGTCGGGATGCCCGCAATCATTCGCCCCGCATTCACGCTCGGCGGCACGGGAGGAGGCGTTGCCTACAATTTAAGCGACTACGAGGAGCTTTGCCTCGCAGGCATGGATGCATCGCCCATCGGTCAAATTCTCATCGACGAGAGCCTGCTGGGATGGAAAGAATTCGAAATGGAAGTCATACGCGACCGCGCCGACAACGCGATCATCGTATGCTCGATTGAAAACGTTGACCCGATGGGGGTTCATACGGGCGATTCAATAACTGTCGCTCCGGCGCTGACCTTGACCGACAAGGAATATCAGATGATGCGCAACGGATCGATCGCGGTCCTGCGAGAGATCGGCGTCGAAACCGGCGGCTCCAACGTTCAGTGGGCGGTCGACCCCGATACCGGCCGCATGGTCGTTATAGAAATGAACCCCAGGGTCTCGCGTTCTTCCGCGCTGGCTTCCAAAGCGACCGGCTTTCCAATTGCCAAAGTCGCCGCGAAGCTGGCGGTCGGCTATACTCTGGACGAAATCGACAACGACATCACCAAGGTTACGCCCGCATCCTTCGAGCCTTCCATCGACTACGTCGTCACGAAAATTCCGAGATTCGCTTTCGAAAAGTTTCCGGGAGCGTCCCGGGAACTGACCACGTCGATGAAATCGGTCGGCGAAGTCATGGCTATCGGGCGAACATTCCATGAAAGCGTGCAAAAAGCGCTGTGTTCGCTCGAAACCGGGCTTTCGGGTTTCGACGAGATCGAGATCGAAGGGGTGCCGGAGCGCGCCGCGATAGTCAGGGCGATTTCCTCCCGGTCCCCGGATCGCCTCTTGCTGATCGCGCAAGCCATGCGCTTCGGGCTGTCGGACGAAGACATCCGCGAAGCGACCGGATTCGACCCTTGGTTCCTCGCAAGAATCAGGGACATAGTCGAATGCGAAGCGAGCATTCGCGAATCCGGTCTTCCCGCCGATGCCGAAAGCATGCGTTGGCTCAAGATGACGGGATTTTCCGACGCGCGAATCGCCGCGCTGACGGGATTCGGCGAGGAGGTCGTCAGAAGGCGCCGAACGGAACTGGGAGTACTCGCTTCTTTCAAGCGAATTGACACGTGCGCAGCCGAGTTCGACGCTCTGACTCCCTATATGTACTCGACCTACGAGGCCCCCGCGATGGGCGAGGCCGAATGCGAATCCAACCCTTCGGACCGTAGAAAAATTGTCGTCCTTGGAGGCGGCCCGAATCGGATCGGGCAGGGCATCGAGTTCGACTACTGCTGCTGCCACGCTTGCATTGCGCTGTCCGAGGTCGGCTTCGAAACTATAATGATCAATTGCAACCCGGAAACCGTCTCAACCGACTACGATACTTCGGACAGGCTCTACTTCGAACCGTTGACGCTCGAGCACGTGCTGGAAGTTCTTCGCGCCGAAACCGCAAACGGAACGCTGCTCGGGGCGATCGTTCAGTTCGGAGGCCAGACGCCGCTGAAATTGGCGAATGCGCTGGAACAGGAAGGAATCCCAATACTAGGAACGACGCCCGACGCCATCGATCTTGCCGAGGACCGAGAGCGATTCAAGGAACTGCTGAATCGAAATGGCCTGAGGCAGCCTGTCAACGGAATCGCCAAGTCCGCGGGCGAAGCATTCGAAATCGCCCGGGCGATCGGCTATCCGATCGTCATTCGCCCGTCATACGTCCTAGGCGGCAGAGCCATGGAAATCGTTTTCGACGATGCGCAGCTTCGCCGATATTTCCAGAAGGCCGTGATCGTTTCGGGCGACAGCCCGGTTCTGCTCGACAGGTATCTGGAAGGCGCCGTCGAGGTCGATGTCGACGCCGTGTCCGATCGCACAGAGGTCCACGTCGCCGGCGTAATGCAGCATATCGAGGAGGCGGGGGNGCATTCCGGCGACAGCGCCTGCTCGCTTCCGCCCTACTCGCTCGGCGCGGATATTATCGCCGAACTCAAGCGGCAGACGGAATCCATCGCGAAGGCCCTTCAGGTTTCGGGGCTNTTGAATGTTCAGTTCGCGATCCAGGACGACGCAATCTATGTTCTGGAAGCCAATCCCCGCGCCTCTCGAACCGTACCATTCGTGGCTAAATCGGTCGGCTCGCCCATCGTGGCCATGGCAGCGCGAATCATGGCCGGCGAGTCTTTCAAGAATTTTGAACTCAAGCCGTCTGAAACGCCTCACTTCTCGGTAAAGGAGGCCGTGCTGCCGTTTTCGCGATTTCCCGGCGTGGATACGATTCTCGGCCCGGAAATGCGCTCGACCGGCGAAGTCATGGGAATCGGGTATTCATTCGAAAACGCATACTACAAGGCCCAAATCGGAGCGGGTACAGTTCTGCCCGCGANCGGCCGCGTCTTCATTTCCGTGCGCGACAGCGACAAGACGGAAAAATTGGCTGCATCCGCCGCCCTGCTCGCCGAACTGGATTTCGAGATCGTGGCAACTCGCGGCACGGCGAGCTTCCTCCGGAAGAGCGGAACCGGCTGCGAAGTCGTCAACAAAGTCTATGAGGGTCGACCCAACATTGTCGATGCGATCAAGAACGGCCAGATTTCGCTGGTTATGAACACAACCGACGGCACGCAAACGATTTCCGACAGCCGCGAGATTCGCATGGCCTCCCTGGCCAACCGGATTCCGTACTGCACAACCGCGCCCGCCGCTCATGCGGTCGTGCTTGCGATAAGCAACCGCGCGACCGGCGAATTCGAAGTCCGACCGCTGCAGATGCTTTTCGCCCCGGACCAGGACTTGATCCCGAGCTGTCGGAGCATCGAACGGCAAAAAACAGGCGGCTTGGCGCGCCCGCATTAAAACATGCGAACGCCCGGCGGCACGTCGGCGTCGGGCGATAGAAGCACAACGTTGCCATCCTCGTCGGGCACGCCGAGGACAAGCACCTCGGACATGAACTTGCCGATCTGGCGCGGCGGAAAATTCACGACGGCGACAACTAGCTTCCCTCGAAGCGAGTCCGGCGAATACCGACTGGCGATTTGCGCCGAGCTTCTTCTAATTCCAAATTCCGGCCCGAAATCGATAAGCATCTTTATCGAGGGCTTCCTAGCCTCCGGGTACGGCTCGGCCTCGACGATTCTGCCGGCGCGGATATCGACTTTCAGGAAATCGGCGAAGTCCAGGAATGCATCTTCATCCGCCAAGCTGCCTGCCCCTTTCCGCGGCGGCTTCGACGGCGCGCGACATGAGCGGCTGCAGCCCCGACCTGCCGTCCATGAGAATTTCGAGCGCCGCGGCGGTCGTGCCCGCCGGACTGGTTACGCTTTCGCGAAGTTTCGCGGGCGTGTCTTCCCCAAGCTTCGCGAGCTGGCCCGCTCCCGCGACCGTTGCGAGCGCCAGCTTTTCCGCGGTTTGCCGGGGAAGTCCCTGCTCCACGCCGGCGGCGGTCAGCGTCTCGATCAAAAGAAATACGTAGGCCGGTCCCGAACCGGACACGGCGGTTACGGCATCCATCAGAGACTCGTCCTGCAATTCGACCGTTTCCCCGACTGCCGAAAGCAGCGACCGGGCGATAGCGAACTGCCCGTCGCTTGCATGCGAATTGCGCGAAATCGCCGTAATTCCCTTTCCGATCGCCGCAGGCGTGTTTGGCATGGCCCGTACGACTGGCGTCCCCGAACCGAGCATGTCTTCGAAAAACTCTATTCGCTTGCCCGCTGCGATTGAAATGAAAAGCGTTGCGCCGCCGCCAAATTCCGAGACGGCGGGCAGCGCGGCGTCCATGGCTTGGGGCTTGACGGCTAATATGCAGACTGTCGGAGCCAATCCGCCTCCGCTATTCAGGGAAACGCCCTGCTGGCTCAGCCATTCGGACGGATTGGGCTCGATTACAGAGACGGATCCCGCATCTATTCCGTCGGAAAGCCATCGCCCGAGCAGTGCCGATCCCATTTTTCCGCAGCCCAAAAGCAATAGCCTTTGATTGACCATATCGGGATTAACCGCCGCCAAAATCATACCTTTCCGCTAGTGGATATTCTCATTGCCAACGCTTCTCGACAAGATGCGCAGAATTAAATGGGGGATTCACGCAAGTCTGCGACATTTCCGCGGGATTCCTATGCAGCATGCAACGAGTCCGGGAGTACTATCGATAAAGCCGCCAAATGGCAACCAGCGGATCGGGGCATGAATTGGCTCGACGCCGGCGCGACTCTCGATCTCAAATCCAGAATTAAGCCGTAGCAATAGGCGTTGGCGGAATCTAGAAAACAATTTGCCGACCGGGCGAGCGATGCCGGCCCGCGCGACTTCAGGCGTTGATTTCCCCTTCCGCCGGGCGCCATTCAACGCGATTCAAAGGGCTTTATGCCCGACACCGAAAACCGAATCCGGTCTAGGCGAAACCGTAAGTCTCGGCTATGGCCAGATGCATTGCCTCTTCGGGAGAATGGTCGCCTAGAGCCACGAGTTGGAACGCTGGAAAGAATCTTTCGCACAAAGAATAAGCGGCGAAAAGCAGACGTTCGATCTGGAGGCCGTTTATATTCATCTCGTCGTCCGAAATCATCGCGTAGCGATAGATCATCTGCTTTGGCTCGCGCTTGTACGTGAAGGCCCCGGTCCAGCAAAGGTCGTTCGCGCGATGTATCGTATCTAGGATGCCGGGCATTCTAGACGCTGGAACTTCCAAGTCGAAGCTGCAAACCAGTTTCAGCAATTCCTCGAATCCCGACCAACCCATCGAGACCGAATAAATTCGCCAGTTGCCTTCTACAGTGAAAAATATATGGTCTTCGTCGAGCCTGTCGAATTTCCATTCGTGTTTGGCGGCCAAGGATTCGACCAAGTCTATTGGATGGAATTCACTTCCATCCAATAAGGATTCTGCAATCGTCATGCTTCTGCTCTCTAGCTATGTGTATTGGTTTCTTGCGCCATCAACATCAATACATATAACCTAAATTTTGCGGGATTGCAACAAATCCGACGAAATGGTGTGTACTAAATTTTTATTGAAAGGAACCCGGCAAGAAATCTCCCCATTTCCAAACTGCAGGCAGAATTCTACGGCGGACTTCGAAGCCGATTTACCTCTCGAAAAACGAACTCGTCCACCTGTCTGAATTCCTTACGCGCCGGCGCTGGCGGCTTGTCGCTCGACGGCGAGGAATGATCCGCGGAATGCAATTGAATTCGCCGCGGCCAATTAGCTTTTTACATTTGACGAACTCCAGAATCATTTTATATGGGCGGGAAATTCCGGGTGGACTGCGGCGCATCGGGCTTGTCGGTCCGGCCAACGAAGGCAGAAAGCGAGAATTGAAAACTGCTATGACTAAAGTTGATCCGGTTTCAATGTTGAGCGATTCCGTACGGGTCCCATTTGAAAACGCCAGGGCCATGCCGCCGATCGTATATACAAGCGAAGAGTTTCTCGATCGCGAAACTCGAGATATATTCGCCAAGGAATGGATTTGCGTCGGCCGGTCAAGTTCGCTAGCCGACCCGGGAGACTATTTAACCTACGAACTGGCGGGGC
>JGI24792J26632_1001377_pt1 | contig 14703 bp, 10 predicted proteins | sample MesohylBB_FD_26632 | JGI IMG/M metagenome (IMG submission 26632)
GCGGGTGCTGTACGAGCGCTACGCGTGCCTGCGCCCGCTTCAGCGGGTCGGCGCCTGGCTGGGCGACCAGGGGCTGCCGGTCTCGTCGGGGACGCTGGCCGACAACGTGCCCCGCTTCGTGCCGCTGTTCGAGCCGGTTGCCGGGGCGATCCTCGCGCACCAGCACGCGGCGGCGCTGGCGGGGAATCTCCGCCGCGGCCAGGACCGCGTGGAAGGCGTGACGCAGGGCCGAGAGGGAGTACGGCTGGCCCGACGGCGCCGGGAAGAACGGCTCGCCGGGTGTCCGCTCGCCGAGTTCGTCCGTGACCGTATCCCGACAGTGCGCGAGTCGAGCNGCGACGTCGNCGGTCACGGGCACGAGTCGGGACTTGCCGAACTTGGTGTCGCGAATGCGGAGCACCGCGGTCTCCAGATCGACATCCGCCAGGGTGAGGCGAAGGCCCTCGCCGGCCCGCAACCCCGTGAGGTACAGCAGGACCAGCAGCGTCCGGAGGACGAGCCCGCGCCGCGGCGAGTTGCGGCGGCGGTTGAGGGCGTCGCAGGCGTCGAGAAAGCGGCGGCCTTCATCCAGCGAGAGGACACGCGGTACGACAGTGCGGCGCTGGATACCGAGGAATCGGGCCGCTGGCACGAACGTGCGCGGGTCGTCGAGTGCGAGGAAGCGACACACTTCCCGGATGAGCGACAGCCGATGCGCCCGCGTGGTCTCCGACTCGGTCCCGCGCCGGGCTACGAAGGCGCGCACGATGTCGCTGGTGATCACCGGGTCGGTCGGCGAGAGGGTCTCGCGGAGGAAACGGTCGAGTACGCCCAGCCCCTCGGCCTCGGCACGGTAGCGATAGCCCGCGGCCCGTTTGCCTTCGAGAAATCGTTGCAGCGCGGCGGCCAGCGGTGACGACCACGTCGATTGCGGCCCACACGTTGCCGCGGTCATGGACGCACCTCCGTTTCGCTGATCGCCACGCGGCGCAGAGCCGTGAGATCGACAGACGCATACTCCATGGTGGTGTCGGTGGACGCATGCCCGAGGACATCTCCAATGCGCTTGAGCGGACTGCCGCTGGCGAGCATCCGACTCGCCAACGTGTGGCGCAGCAGGTAGAGCCCGCCGCGGCCTTCCCGCTGATCGAGCCCGACGCGCTGGAGGGCCTGCCGCATGATCGTGGCCAGTTTGTTCGTGGCGACGAACGGCTCGAACGGTGCCTTGTGCCGGACAAACACGTGCCGCGATGTCGTCGCCGGCCGGCCGTCCCGGAGGTAGGCGAGCAGAGCGTCAGCGACCTCGGGGAGCAGCGGCAGGGTGAGGACGCGGCCGGTCTTGGCCTGGGTGATCGACAGCACGCCCTCCCGCCAGTCAACGGCGTCGAGGCGGAGTTGCCGGAGGTCGCAAGGACGCAGGCCGTACCGCGCCGCAAGCAGCAGGACGGCGTAGTCACGACGGCCGATCACCGACGAGCGATCGACGCCGTTCAGAAGGCGGGTCACTTCGCGCTCGGAGAGGGCATCCCGCAGGCCACGCTGGCGGACGTGACGGAGCGGCGGCACGGCCGCACTGAGGTCGCGGGGGAGCAACCCTGTCATGGCAGCCCACCGGAAGAAGCCGCGCAGTGTCGACACGTAGGTCACGCGCGTGCCGCTGGCTTGTGTCCGCAGCTTGATCAGGAAATCGCGAACATGACGGGGCGCGATGGCCCCGAGCCGGGTCACACCGTCCTGGTCGAGGTACGTCACGAAACGGGTGAGCTGCCATACCCGCTCGCGCACTGTCCGGGGCGCCAACCCGCGGTGGCCGCGCAGGAACACGGTGTACTCGTCCAGAACCGACCCCAACCACACCGGCACCGGCTCCGGCGCCCGCCCGATGCGGCGACGACAGTATCCGTGGTCGTCGGCGTCCAGAAAGATCCGAACGGCCGCCCGCACGAAACGCGTTCGACTGGCGCCGAGCCCGACGACTCGGTCCGTCACGTACCGCGCTACCTCGGGGGCGTCGAGGGTAAGGCCACTGCCCTAAACTAGTTTGCCACCTGCTGGCTTTCCGGCCATACTGGAGGCATGAAGCGAGACATCGAGCTGGAAGCGCTTCTGGTTGCGAAGTATGCCGTGGTCGCGCCGGTGTTAGACGAGCGTAGTCGCCGGCGGTGGGCGGCGGCCGAGTCGCTCGCCATCGGCTACGGTGGCGACGCGGTGGTTTCGTCGGCTACCGGTCTGGCTCGGGAGACGATTCGCAGGGGACGCCGGGAGATTGCCCGCGACGAGTCGCCGACGGACCGCATCCGACGCCCTGGAGGCGGACGGCCCCGCATCCAGCAGGATCAACCCGGTATCCAGGCCGCGCTCGAAGCGCTGGTGGACCCGCTCACGCGCGGCGACCCGACATCTCCGTTGCGCTGGACGTGCAAGAGTCGCGCGAAGCTGGCGGCGGCGCTGACCGAGCAGGGGTGGCGGGTGAGTTCGACGACTGTGGGCCGGCTGCTGCACCGTCTGGGCTACCGGCTGCAGTCGCCGCGCAAGCGTCAGGAAGGCGCCACGCATCCGGACCGCAACGCGCAGTTCGAGTACATCAACCAGACCGCGGACAAGCATCTGACCGCCGGCCAGCCGGTGGTCTCGGTCGACACGAAGAAGAAGGAGCTGGTCGGGAACTTCAAGAACGGCGGGCGGGAATGGCAGCCGAAGGGTACGCCACCGGCGGTGCTGGTGCATGATTTCCCGACCGACGCCGAGGGCAAGGCGATTCCGTACGGCGTCTACGACATGGCGCGCAACGAAGCCTGGGTGAGCGTGGGCTGGGACCACGACACACCGGCGTTCGCGGTGGCGTCGATTCGCCACTGGTGGCATCAGATGGGTTGCGGTGCCTACCCCGACGCCACGACCCTGTTCGTCACGGCTGATGCGGGCGGGAGCAACGGGTATCGGTCTCGCGCCTGGAAGCATGAGCTTCAGCAGTTGGCCGACGAGACCGGCCTGACCATCGAGGTGAGTCATTTCCCACCGGGCACCAGCAAGTGGAACAAGATCGAGCACCGGCTCTTCTGTCACATCACGGCGAACTGGCGCGGCACCCCGCTGACGACGTATGAGACCATCGTCGACCGCATCGGGAACGTCCGGACGGTAACCGGGCTGCGGGTCCGGGCCGAACTCGATGCCGGGGAGTATCCCACGGGCGTTACGGTGACCAAGAAACAGATGGACGCACTCGCGCTGGTCCACGATGAGTTTCACGGGGAATGGAATTACAAACTGCTACCCCGATGAAGTTGAAGACTTTGTATTGATCACTGTCCTAAGCGGGAGCTTGAGCTTCTGCGCCTGGAGATAGCGCGTCACCCGCAGCCACTCTCGCAGATGCTGCGCTGTGACCGCGGGGTGATACCGCTGCTCGACCAGGCGCCGGCCGATCCGGTCGATGCGGTGCTTGTACGGAGAGGTGCGATAGCTCTCCAACCTGTCCGGGGGAAAGAAGCTGCTGAGCACGGGGCCCTCCTCCTTGCGGCGGGAATCGCCGTCAATGAGGAGGGATTATGGAAAGCAGGCCAACGACAAACAGTGGTGCGGACGCGGTGAAACGAGGCGGATCTACTGGGGGCTCAACATAACGCGGGGGTCAACATAGGTCGTACCTGCAGCCACGCTGCGGTGGACGAAGGCCTCCTTCGACGTGACAGTCCTCCTCAGCACCGCCACGTAGCGGCGCACCGTGCGCGGGGAGACCGCGCCGGCCAACGGCAACAGCAACCGGCGGATCCGCTTCGCGGTCAACTTCCGGTCCTCGCGCAGCCACTGCTCGATCCGGTCCCGCCACGGGTCCAGGCTGCTCTCCCGTTGCAGCGACACCCCGCACCGGCGGCGTCGGCCGACCTACGGCCCGCCGCACGGTCTTGACGTCCAACTGCAGACGCCGCGCAATCTCCTTCTTCGGTACCCCCTCCACCAAATGCAGGTGGCGGATTTCGGCCCACTGACTCATCCTGATCACCTCCGCGTCCTCCTGGCGATGTCGACGAGACGAACGTGTCTCGTCCCATCGATTCATCGCCACAGGAACGCCATTCCTTGAGTGCTCAGGGGGTCCCTTTTCAGATGGCCATGGGGTCCCTTTTCATCTTGCCGCTACCACTCAATCACGATGCAACTAATTGGTGGGGACCAAATCCACTCGCAGTCGAGCACATGCTCAAAACCGTCGGTTTTCACCACGTCGAGAGAGTCAATCATATCTGTTCCAACTCGAACCGGTCGCAAGGCCGCGCGATATTTCATGCATTCCGGGGCCGGCGCAACGATCGATGGGGGCCACCGGGACCGGAAAGATGACCGACACTTGGACGGCTCGAATTGCCGGCGTTACCTATGCGGTCATGCCGGCCGTGGGGAAACCGGACGGCTCATTATGGACTTCGGCTCGGCGTGGCGGCGTATCGTCTCGCGGCCCGGATGAAGCCGAGATATTGTGCATCGAACTTGGCGGCGCCCCATGAATCACGGGCGTCACCCCCTTTCGGAAGCCGTCCCGTCTCCTGTACGATCCTACTCGTCGTGCAAGGGCGTATCCGAGAACAAGGGTGCCACCATCGACGGCGGCCAGATGACGGTTCACTTACAGCCCGATAGCGGTGCAGAGACCACGTTCGACAATGTGGACATCGACACGATTCACAGCTCTCTGGATCGTGGGGGGCGTCAGGTGTACAGCGATGTTGAGATCAGGATGCCAATAGGCTCGCCACTCCATCGTTACCTGTGGAGGTTGGGCGTCGGCGCTTGTTTGCGCGTGAGGACAGATGATCATACTGGATGGTGGTTCAGCAGCAAGTTGTCGATGCGCGAGCAGGCGAGGACCACCCTGAAGCGCACCAGGGAAGACTGAGCAACCCCGTTTTTGGAGGCAACGCCGGTCGGATGACTCGGAGGGGTTCAGATGCAAGATGCCAGCAAGCGATTGTTCTTCGCGAGACTCGGTGCGCCCATCGTCGGTGTTGTTTGTTCAGCGGCGGGTCGCACTCCTCGATCAGCCGAATCTCCAGCGCCCGCCTGGATGCTGGCGCACGATCCACTACCGCGTGGATTCGAGTCGCACCGGGGCGTACGGCCGCATCCCACTTCTCGTGGCCGGGCATCCGGTCCCTGAAGGAGTCGCATCTCCCGATGTACACGGCGTTCCAGTAGCCAGATCTGGTCGCGGGCTTGGCGAAAATGTAGACGCCCGGGACGTCGTTCCAGCCGTTCTCCGCGTTGTAGATGCCGAAGTCCGTTGCGAACCAGTTACACGTGGATTCTGGCACTTTGGGAAACTCCCCATCTTCTCTTCGACGAGTCGCGCACGGGGAGCCACCGGAGGCAGCCCGCCGACGGCGAGCAGCGCACGGAACCCGAGCAGTTCATCAGCGCGTTTGCCCATTCGCCCCGATTGTATCACCCATCTCGGCGACCCGCCCACGTCGATCTCGGTAGAATAGGTGGCATGACCGACGCAGCGCTCGGCGAGCAGATCATCGCGGCAACGACCAAGCTGAAACGCGCCCGCGCCGAGTGCGCCACCCTCGGCCACCAGCTTAAGGACATGAAGGTCCAGCTCGGGGATCTCCACCAGGTCATCCCCATAGCGGCCTACCACGACAGCCGCGGCATCACCGCCGGACCCAACGGAGACACCGTGATCCGCTGGCCTACCTTCGAGGAGTTGCGCGCCGCGCTGAAGGGCTACGACGAGAAGCGGCGGGAGGTTGCGGAGCTGTAGAAGGCGGTCAGCGAGATGACAGGACTTGCCGCCGACGATCTGCGGCAGTGACGTCAGCCGTCGCCCTTTCACTTCCGCTTTTTCCCCGCGTCGCTCCGCTTCTTCCGACCCTCTCTCTTGTACGGCCCCCGCGGTCCGGGCTGCGAGTCCCGCGCCTCGACCAGCCCCACGAGCCAGTCCATGTCGTACAGCTCCCTCGTGAGCCCGGCGGCCATCGCCGGCGTCACCTCCAGCGTCTGGTGGATCCGCACCCAGTTGTAGAAGGTCACGAACAGCGCCACCTGGTACGCGTGGTTTACGAGCCGCTTGCTGAACGCATTGGTCAGGCGGCCGAACCGCCGGTTGCCGATCCTCATCGTCAGGTTGTGGCGCTCCACGTATGACGTGCTGATGCGCTTCGGGTCCGGGTCGCCGGTGACCCGGTTGACCCGTACGCCGCGGCACGTGGGCGGGCTGTAGCGCGCCGCGGTCGTCGCCTCGTCGGTATCTTTCGCCGGCCCGTAGAGCTTGACGATCTGGGCGAAGTCGATGTCCGCCCCGAACACGTCCTCGACGGCGGGCAGGTAGGACTGCAGTCCGTCGGTCGTGAGCTGGATGCGGTGCGGGATCCGCTCCGCCATGTCCATCATCAGCTCGTAGGCCGAGCCGAGGTCGCGCTGCCCGACCACCCACGACACCAGCAGCTTGTTGTCGGCGTCCAGCGCCGTCCACGTCCACACGTCGCCCGCCTCGGGCGGGGCCTTCTTCGACAGGTACGGGACGCGCTTCTGTTTCGCGTAGATGAACGCCCAGATCTCGTCCACCTCGACCCGCTTCGTCTTCCGCAGGTTGCGGACGTTCTCGTTGTGGAACTGCAGGCACGCCTTGCCCGCGTCGATCAGCAGCCGGGTGATGGTGTCCAGGTGCACTTCGGCCACGCGGCGTATCGCCCGCATCGACATGCCCTCGACCAGCATGTGCAGCACCGTCTTCCGCTGCTCCCGAGAAAGCCTAGGCATAGTATTCATATTATAACACCTAGCACATCTAGGCGTCAAGGGCCGAAAAAGAGCGGCTGCCCCGGAAGGAACGGCCGCTCATGGGCGCTCAGTGGCGTGCGGGAACGGGGCTACTCGTCGTCCAGCCCATGGAAGTACGGCTCGCGGCTGCTGGCCCGCGGCATGTCTCCGTAAGGCGGCGGGTGCTCCTTGGCGCGCGGGGGGCGCGGCGCTCGCTGTTCATCGACCTGGCCGGTGGCGATCTTCATCACGTGCACGGCGCACGCGGTATCGCCCTGCGGCCTCTTCTCTCCATTCGGCCCGGTGGGCATGCGACCTCCTGAATCCATCGTACATCAACCTGCTTGAATGGGTGATACACTCGCCTTGCCAAACACGTTCGGACTCGTCGTCTTCGTCGGGTTCTCGGCCCGATACAATACCTGCCTGCCCAGGCGGGGAAACGGCCGAACCCTGCACCGTGGACGAGTGCCGGCGTGTTTGGCGACGAGCCCGGCGACCAATTCCGGTCGCGGGCAATGGAGGGTCGCCAGATGCCCTGGACCACCCGTTTCCTCTGGATCTCGGACAGGTCGGGAGGAGCCGCCGGTTGCGCTGCCTGCTGGCACGCGGCCGCAAGGGCGGCAGAGGGTTCTCGTCATCTCGCCCCCTCCCGCAAACAACCCGAGCACGCAAATTCCCGTGACTCCCTGCGGCTTGTACGATCAGCCGAACCAACATGAACACCACGGCGGCCACCACGGGAAGATCGCGAGGTCGGCCCGCGTGTCGTCGTTGAAGTCGGCCGCGACCACGATCGCGCTGCGCGCCTCGATCGCCCCTTCGACCAACTCCGGCACGGGCGTGAGGCTGCCGTTCTCCTCGCCGACGAACACGTGCAGCGTCGTCTTCTCGAAGCGGTCCTCGCGCGCGCCATCGAAGGAGAACTCTTCGCGCCCTCCCGCCACGATGTCGTCGCGGCCGTCGCCGTTCAGATCGGCGACGGCGAGCACGAAATCGAGCCGGCCGAGACCGGGCTCGGTGGCTCAGAGATCCCCTCATTTTGCTATGTGAACCGCCGGCGAGTTCCACAAGACCTGGGTCCACGCGCGCCCGACCGCCGCGCCATCACCGCGTTGCGCGGCGTCGAGTAGAGGGCGTCCCGTCCCTTGATCGGGGTCGGCGGGGTGGACCGGTAGTCGTAGCCCGGTGCTCCAGTGGCTGTGGATGTGGGAATCGCCGGCCAGCCATTCGCGGTCGGCGGCCGGTTGGGCCAGTGCGAGGGCGGCCGCCGCGCACAGCACGCAGCACCAGACGAGACGCAAAGAGGCGACACCTTGCAAGGACATGGGTCAGCCCGGGGTCGCTCGCTCGCTCGGTGAATCTCTCGTTCGCGACGTCGCCTCCGCAGCCCGCCGCCGGCGCGCTACCCGGAACCGGAAGCGGTCGTCGGGACTGGGTGTGGGGACGGGGCTGATCTTCAGCGCGTAGTCGGGAGGGTCCAGGGCCAGCTCGACTTCGCGGACGATGGTGGCCATCGTCGCAGCGATGGCCACCTCGGCGAATCCGGCCCCGAGGCAGACGTGCGGGCCGGCGCCGAACGGGGCGAACACGCCGGGCTGACGGTGCTCCCGCCGCTCCGGGGTGTAGCGCTCGATATCGAAGCGCTCGGGCTCGGGAAAGTACTGCGGCAGATGGTGCGGCACGGTCGTCGCCACAATGACCGTCTCTCCGGCCGGGATGGTGTAGCCGGCGAACTCGAACGTGTTCGTCACGGTGCGCGTGATGGCCGGTGCGATCGGATACATCCGCAGCGTCTCGAGCGCGACCCGGTGCGTGACATCGAGATGGCGCACGGCCTCAGCGGTCAGCGTGCCGTGCGCGAAGCTCGCATCCGCCTCGGCGGTCATCCGGTCGAGCAGGTCGGGGTGCTTCAGCAGCGCGTAGAGCATGAACGCGCACGTGCTCCCCACCGTGTCGAGCCCGGCGATGAACGGTCCCAGCACCGCCGGCATCAGATCGGTCTCGGGCAGGAACTGCGGGTCGACGTGGTGGAGCGCCATCAGGTTGTCCACGAGGTCCGGCTCGGCGCCGGACCGCTGGTCCGGGTCGTGGACCGCCTTCACCGTCGCGTAGAGTTCCTGGACCCGCTGGCGGGCGCGCCGGAAGCGCGGGGTCCGCATCAGCACCGCCGGCCGCTGGCGCGTGACGCGCGCCGCAAGTAGCGTTCGCACGAAGACGATCATGTCGTCCAGGTAGTCGCGGGGCGACACGCCGGCCGCGATGGTGCCAAGCTGCTCGGTGATGATGCGCTGCAGGGCGTACAGGCCGGGAACGGGCTCGTCGAGTGGCCACTCGGCAACCTCGCGCCTCGTGATCGCGATGACGTCGTCCAGGTGCTCGTGGATGAACGAGCGCGAGTAGCCCGGCTGCTGCGCCTTGCGCATCCGGGCGTGCTCGGCCCCGTCCATGCTCACCATCGAGCGCGCCGCGCCCAGCTCCTGGTCGAAGTCCATCCAGAACTCGCGCGAGCGCAGGTGCGTGTTGCCCTCGCGCGTGACGAACAGGTTGGCCTCGGGTCCCGCAAGCACAGTGAACCTGCGGTGGAGCGCGCGGACGCGGAAGACCGGGCCGAGTCGCAGGTACTGCCGGGTGAAGAAGGCCCCGATGTCCCCGGCCATGGCGAATGCGTCCCCGACCAGGGGCAGACCCGGCGCGCTGGGCGGGGCAGGCGATAGGGTAGCCTTCATCAGGTAATACCTCGTCGGGTCTGACGGGGCTTCCCGCCACGTCTCCAGTTTGGCCGGGTCATGGGCAATTGCGCAACGGGCATTTGTCCGACGATGCCGCACTCCACTCCGCCCGCGGCGAAGACGATCTCCGTCTACGGTGATCCCAGCGCTGCAGCGCTGCACGCCCCTTGCAACGCTGGAACGTGATTCGACCCAACGACTCGATGCGAGGTCTCGGTTCGTAACCCGACGTGGGGCCCGCAGCGGCGAAGATCGCCGTCGAGAACCTGCGCGTTGCGCTCCGCGAAAATCCGCCGGTCGCTTACTGCGCGCCGAGCCACTCCGCTGCCGGGCAGTCGGGTGCCTCACCCGCTACCGCCCGCTCGGCCATGCATCGCATCTCGGCGAGCGAGTTGCCGCCGTTGGAAAACACCCTGCCGTTCTCGTCGGCCAGCAGATAGGTCGGGAAACCGCGAACATCGAGGATCCGCTCAAGGTCGCTGGAACGGCCCAAGTGCCAGTTGGACCACGGCATCGCCTCCCGCTCCATGAACTCGGTCACCGTCTCGAGCTCCTCATCGACACTGACGGCCAGCAGCGCGAACCGGTCGGCCGGCAGGTCAGCGACCATCTCGCGGAGCTTCGGCAACGCGTCGATGCAAGGCATACACCACGTCGCCCAGAAGTCGATCAGCAGCACACGGCCCCTGTAGGCCGAGAGCGGCTCCTCGGTCCCATCGAGTCGCCGCCCCGCCCACTCCGGCAGCGTGCTGCCTACTGTCGCGTGCTCGATGCTGGCAATCAGGTCGGCCTCGGCCTGCGCGAACGTCCGGGGCATGTCGTCGCCCGGTCTGCGTATCGAGTCGTCGAACGTCTCGTCCTCGACACCGACGCTGAGCCCCTTCGCCTGCTCGAGGGCGCGCTCGCGGCGTGCAGCGTGGTCCTGCTCCGACGACGGCATCATGGATCGTTTCGCTTCGCGCATCAGGCCGGCCGCCAAGTGGTACTGCGCCGCGGCCCGCAGCACCGCGTTGTCAGCGTTCGAAGCCATCTCCGCGAAGAACTCGTCTATCGGGGAAACAGGCACCCAAGTCCCGCTCGGGCGAGGCGCCATGTCCAGGGCATCCAACACTCGCGGCCACCGCTCGTAGTCGAGCGGCGCGTGTGTCGCCAACGCCCTGGCGCCGACGGCGCCGTGCCAGTCCCCGCGCGGCACGTCCCAGGCGTGTTCAACGAGGAACTCCGCCGCCGCGACCGTCTTCTCGTGCACGCCCTCCGCGTTGAGGATCGCCCGCGCCGCAGTGACGGCTCGAACCACGCTCGGTCGCTCTTGCACGCTCGGTGGCCCACCCCCCTCCGCGGCCGCTACGCGCCTGCCCTCGAGCCAGGCATCCTGCTCGTCGAGGTAGTCCTGAACGACCGACCAGTCGGGGCCGATCCTGGCGATCAGCACCTCCCACGTGACCTCTTCGGCTGCGTGGAGTGCTGCGAAGGCCTCCGCTGGTCCGACTTCAGCGACCAGCTCCTCCAGCCTCTCATGCCGCAGCGGGTCGATCATCGCAGTGGGGCCAGCGGACCGCTCGATGAGGAACTCGGCCGCCTCGATCACGTACGGTCCGCCCGCGGCGACGAGCTGTCGAGCTGCGGCGAGGGCGGCAGTCGCGTCCGGCAACTGCCCGTGCTCCTCCTCCGCGCGCTGCAGGCTCTCCTCGACCGTGCCGTCGCCAGCCATGAGGATGTCATGCATGCCGCCGGCCTGTTCCTCCCAGGCCGCCTGCAGGTCGAGATACTCCTGGACAACCGCCCACTGCGCCCTGTCGGCGCTGGTCCCCTCGGGGTGCGGCGAGTTGGTCCCCCCGCAGGCCGAAACGGTCAGGAGCAGCAAGATAGTGGTCACCCAAACGCCTTCGACGGTACGCCGATTCCGTGGGACCGCAGTATTCATGTGCCCTCCTTCTCCTCAAGCGCCGCCACCGCCAGCCCGCGGACCATTCCAGCTCGGAGAAACCCAAACGACATCATGGAACGGCGGTAGCGCCGCACAATCGCCGGGCACGCCATCGCCCGTTACGACCGCGCGGCAGGTGCCCGACGGCCACTCGCGATAGACCGTCGCAACCGGCGGAATCATCATCGCCGCCCCGAAGAAAACGAGAATCGAAGCGAGGACGAGCGCTACCAACACACACGTCCGAGGTCAGCCAGCACGGTGTTGGGAGCTCCTGACTGCGAGCGCCTGCCGATCCCAGCCGACCCGGTTGGACCGGGATCAACATGCGTGCGGTAGGAAGACTTGTCGGAAACGCTCTCGCGGCCATCTCTTGCGCCCTCCTCTCCCAGCCAACCGGGGGCTGACGACGACCATCACGAACAGGCTCCGAAGCGGGGGTCTGGATCCGAGCTACTGACCCATGTTCATCTCCCGGCGCTGGCTCACTGGCTCACTGTAACCGTTCCGTCAACATCAGCGTCGTGAACCGCGCGCCGGTTCCGCTGTCGGAGCAGCTCACTCTCACTGGCTTACCGAGCTCACCGGCTCACCTTCCGAGGTTCCGGGGGCCCCCGGGGGGGGCGGGGTTCCGGGCGGTGCCGGGGCCTTCGGGCCTGGGGCAGGAACCGAAAAACCCGCGATCATCCCGGACCTCCTGCTGCACGCCAGCGACTCGTCGAGTCCGTTTCATCGCGCCGCCACCGGCTGGGGTCCGGGTGTCCGTCCTGACGGCCCACATCGCCGCCACCCATCCACCGACAGCGCCGGAACCGAAAGCGGGTTGCGATATCGTCAGGAATGCGCAAGTTCAACACGGAAGGTCCGGTAGTCGCCGACGAGCACTACTGCATTCCGCCGCTGGAGCGGGTGGACCTCGACGAGGTCCTGGGACTGATTCGGGACAAACGGTACTTCGTGCTGCATGCACCGCGACAGACCGGGAAGACCTCGACCCTGCTGGCGCTGCGCGACCTGCTCAACAGCGGCGCAGAGGGCGACTTCCGTTGCATCTACGTCAACGTGGAAACGGCTCAGTCGGCACGCGAGAACGTGGGCGCAGCGATGCAGGCCATTCTCGCCGCCCTCTCCCGCCAGGAACGCATCACCCTGCACGCACGGCATCTGCAGGCCATCTGGCGCGAGGCGCTGGCCGACACCGGCCCGCACGAGGCCCTGCAGGAAACCCTCGGCCGGTGGGCAGAGGCCGACGCCAAGCCGCTGGTGCTGCTGATCGACGAAATCGACATGCTCATCGGCGACACGTTGCTGGCCGTACTCCGACAGCTCCGCGCCGGCTACCCGAACCGCCCCCGCCACTATCCGCAGAGCGTGATGCTGTGCGGAATCCGCGACGTGCGCGACTATCGGATCCGGTCGAGCGCGGAGAACGCCATCATCGCCGGCGGTAGCGCCTTCAACGTCCGGGCGGAGTCGCTGCGCCTCGGCGACTTCACCGAAGCCGAGCTGCGGGCGTTGCTCAGCCAGCACACGGCCGAAACCGGACAGCCGTTCTCGCCAGCCGCGGTCGAAGCGGTGTGGACCGGCACCTGCGGGCAGCCGTGGCTGGTCAACGCCCTCTGCCGCCGGGCCTGCTTCGACAACAAGCCCGGGCGCGACCGCTCGCGGGAGATCGAGTTCTATAACATCCTCGACGCGCGGGAACACCTGATCCGGAGTCGGCAGGTCCATCTCGACCAGCTCGCCGACAAGCTGCAGGAAGACCGCGTACGACGCGTCATCGAGCCGCTGCTGAGCGGCGCCGGCGAGAACCGGTCGTCGAGCCGGGATCTGGAGTACGTCCGCGACCTCGGACTCATCGCCTGCGAGGACCCGCCGCGCGTCGCCAATCCGATCTACGCGGAGGTCGTGCCGCGCGAGCTCACCTACGCCGTCCAGGCGACGCTGAACCAGGACACCGCCTGGTACGTAGACGCTGACAACGGGCTCGACGTGGACAGGCTGCTGGCCGCCTTCCAGGTGTTCTTCCGGGAGCACTCGGAGCACTGGGTGGAACGCTTCGACTACCGCGAAGCTGGTCCGCAGTTGCTGCTGCAGGCGTTCCTGCAGCGCATCGTCAACAGCGGCGGTCGCATCGAGCGCGAGTACGGCCTCGGCCGGGGCCGTACGGACCTGCTCGTCGTCTGGCCCCGACAGGGCGCCGGAGGGCCGCAGGACGCGACCGATCGGATCGTGATCGAGTGCAAGGTGCTGCACAGGAGCCTGGAGCGCACCATTGCGGAAGGGCTCGTGCAGACGGCAGCCTACCTGGACCGGTGCGCGGCGGGCGAGGGCCATCTGGTGGTCTTCGACCGCTCGGAAGGCAAGGCGTGGGAAGAGAAGATCTTTCGCCGCAAGGAAGACGTCAACGGACGGACGATCGCCGTGTGGGGGATGTAGCCCGTTCCGCGACGAAGCCTCGGGCTGCCGCGAAGAGCTCGCCCTCGGTCGCGGACGCGAGCGAACCCGAGCGGCGTCGACGGCGTCGGGTTCCGGCTCAGGATCACCACGAAGTCGAGCGTGGTGAAGATGCCCGTGAACTTGGCCGAAAAAGTCCGTACAGATGTTTCGCGAACCAGCGATTCAGGACGCCAGCACTTTTCTCGTTTGCATCTCGCGGCCGCCTTCGGCGCTCGCGCCAATGGGCTGTCGGTCGTTGCGGCCCAATCCGGCCGCGATTACCTGAGGCGGAACAAGGTCACCGATGGCAATCGAGCACTGGCGGGATGAGAAAGGTGTCGGGGAGCGTCTGGCGGCGCATCGCCTTGCCGGCCTGCTGTCTATCGACCTCGAGGGCAGCGAGCGAATCGGGGCGATCGGCGCGATACGAACCGACCACTCGACCGTCTTCACCTGGCGCGGATGCAGCGGCGGGTTGCGCGCGGCGCTTGCGGCACTCGATGAGTTCGCCGAAGGAGCACTCTGTCTGGTTGGCCACAACATCATCGAGCACGACCTCGAACTGCTCGCCCGCCACGCGCCGGCTCTGAAGCTGCTCGACCTGCCTGCCATCGACACGCTCTATCTGAGCCCGCTGGCGTTTCCAGAAAATCCCTACCATGCCCTCGTCAAGCAGTATCAGGAACCCGCGCTGACGAGAGTGCAGGTCAACGATCCCCTGCTGGACGCGGAACTGACGCTCGAGCTTCTCGCCGATGTCGCCGACGCACTGCGATCAAGGGACACGGATCTGCTGCTGGCCTGGCACGCGCTGCTTGCCACCGGCGTCAAGGGACACGCCTTCGACCGTTTCTTCCGTAC
>JGI24792J26632_1001465_pt1 | contig 14001 bp, 10 predicted proteins | sample MesohylBB_FD_26632 | JGI IMG/M metagenome (IMG submission 26632)
CAAGAAGCCGGAGAGCCCCCCTCTGTCACTCCGTGACATCTCCCCCCGCTCCGGCGGGGGGAGAACACGAACCGGCACAATAGAGGGGCGCTCACCCTCACGCTCTCCCTCAGGGAGAGAGGGAACAGAAACAGGAAAGGCACACGATCATGAAAATGGTGATCGCCATCATCCGCCCGGAACGACTCTCCGTCGTTCGCACGGCGCTCGAGGCCATCGGCATCGTCTCGATGACCATCTCCGAAGTCCGCGGACGCGGCGCTCAGAAGGGTGTCGTCCAGGAGTTCCGCGGCCAGCAGGTGCAGGTCGACTACCTGCCCAAAATCAAGATCGAAATCGTGATCAACACCACGCCGCTTGACGACGTGATTGACGCGATTGTCGAGAACGCGGCATCCGGCAACATCGGCGACGGCAAAATCTTCGTCCTCGATGTCGAAGATGCCGTGCGAGTCCGCACCCGTGAACGGGGCCCGGCCGCCGTCTAGCAGCCTGACACCGCTCAGGCCGTGGCGACCGACGGCCCATCCCCCTCCGCGGGGACCGGTTGGGGCGGGGGCAGCTCTCCGGAGCAGCCCCCGCTTCATGCGTTTAAGTCGCAATTGCCCTCTCCCCCCGGGGAGACAGATGCTCAACTTCCCCTTCTCCCCCCTTGCGGGGGAGATGCCGAAAGCCTGCCCCGGGCTTGACCCGGGGGCAGAGGGGGTTCCCTGCTTGGCAGACCGACTTGGTCGTCACCTGCCGACCACCCTTTCTGGCACTTTGTGACATCTCCCCCTGCAAGGGTGGGAGATAGGATTTGGCCATTAGGCATCTCCTTCATCCCTTCAGAAGCAGGTCTACCCTGACCTCCCCATGACCCTCACGATCGAAATCCTCCCCGACCCCGCCGCCAACGACCTCCGACTGACCCAACTCGCGGCCCAACGACCCTCACTGCTCTCCCGACTCAACATCCTCCACGGCTCCGCGCTGCAACGACTCTCCACTCAGCGAATGCTCGCCGAGGCCACTGGCGGCGCTCTCGCCGGCGTCTATGGATTCACTCCGGTCGACCTCGCACAGGCCGCAGCAAGCTTCGGCCACGCTCCTGCGCGTCATGCCTGGCCCGCCGGCGCAGATCTGACCGCCCTTCGACACGTGCTGCGAGACCTGAAGCTGGAGGCGCTCGACCCGCAAGCGCCCGGAGTGGCCGCCGCGCTGCTCCGCAGCCTCACCGACCTGAGAGAGGCCGCGCTCACTTCGGACGACTTGGCCGACGGCGACCTCAAGCTCGTCTTCAACGCCTGGCGCGAAACGACTGCAGACATCGCCGACCGCACGTCCCGATACGAGGACGCCACTAGCGCGTCGACTCCCGACAGTGCATTCATCAAGGCCCTGGGTGGCGCGCCGTTGATCGTCTCGGGCATCTACGACCTCACACGCATCCAACGACTCCTGTTCAAGCGCCTCGCCGAAGCGACAGACGTCCGCATGCTGCTGGTCGCACCATCCAATGATCCGGCGTCGCCGCCACGGAGGACCGTGTCCGCAATCCGACGAGAACTTAATGTCCGCGTGATCCACTCCCAGATCGCTCCGGCCAACGTCGCGGCCGACCGCTACTTCAGCGTCGGCGACCCGACGGCGGAAGCCGACGAAATCGCCGCTCGCATCCTCGAGCTCGCAACCGGCGGCACCGCCTTTCACCACATCGCAATCCTGCATCAGCAGGGAGCGCCGACCGATGATCGGCTCTCCGCCGCGCTGGAACGAGCCGATATCCCAACCTGGAGAATCGGTGGACGCCAACTGACACGGACGCCGATCGGCCACGCCGCCCAGCGGCTCGCCCGCGTCCTGCTCAGCCCTGAGACTGTCGAACGCGCCGAGTTGCTCGATTGGCTTTCGCATCGGTCTCTGCGCCAACGACTGCTCGATCACCACCGACATCCGGCGCAGTGGGAGCGCGTCTCGGTCGACGCCGGACTCACCCGCAATCTCTTCGCCATGGAACATCGACTGGATTTGTGGAGTGAAACGACGCAGAGCCGCGACGCCGGAGACCTGGCCGAAGACTTGGCCAAAGACCTAGTCGCCATCGCCCGCGACCTCAGCACCCGCAGCCGCAAACTGCAAGATGCCGATTCCTGGGCCAACGCATCCGATCTCCTGCTCGAAGCGTTCGATCAATACTTCGACGCCGACTCAGCCGACCAGGCCCTCCGACTTGCCGCTCGCGAGATCCTCGACCAACTTCGCAGTCACGACAGACTCGGTTCCGATTGGTCAGCTCAGGACGGACTCACCGCGCTGGGACGCGCAATGAGTTCACGAGTAGTTCGGGACCCGCGTCGCCTCATCGGCGGTGTCAACATTGGCGCAGCGACGGGGCCTGCTCGAGGTATCCGTTACGACGCCATCTTCGCCGCCGGAGTCGCCGAACGCATCTTCCCGGCCGTCGGTCGGCAGGACCCACTGCTCACCGACGCCGACCGGGCGGCGATCAATGAGCAAATCCCCGACGCGCTCGCTCTGCAGCGTGATCGCGGCGACAGCGACCGCCATGCATGGCAGCTCATGCGTCGCGCCGCACGACGACAGTTCAGCGCAAGCTGGAGTCGGCGAAGCAGTGCCGTCGGAGGTCCGGCCCGGCCATCCTCGCTCATCCTCGAAACAGCGGCCGCCTCGTCCGAAGATGCCGATCAACCGCGCACCGAGTCCTCGCTCTACGAAGCCGGACGCATCCAACGGATCGAATCCGGCCCAGTCACTCGGCTGCCGACCCCTGCCGAGATCGAATCGGACGACTGGACGGCCACAGTCGCTGCACCCGACGAACAGTCCTTCAATCTCGCCCTGCTCGCATCGCCCGACTCCGAAACGCGCGCAGCCCTGGCCGAGCTCTGGCCCGAGGCAGAAGCCGCCGAACACGCCCGACTCCAACGCAACGCACCCGTCTTCACCGACTTCGACGGCCAACTCGACTCCGCTCAGACTCCCAATCTGCTCGGAGACGACTGGCAACCACTCGATCGAACCTGGTCCGCCAGGGCCATCGAAACCTTCGTCACCTGCCCGTATCGCTTCTACCTGCGCTACATCGTCGACGCCCGAGCCGACGCCGAACCCGCCCGGCCGGATCAGCCTCGACGCGACGTCCTCGGTCGTCTGTTCCGCCAGATCCTCTCGACCTGGGCGCAAACCTGGGTAGGCGACAACTCCGACCAGACCTGGGTCGATTACACCAGCACCGAGGCCTCCCTCAGCGATGTCGCTCACCAACTCCTGGACTCTGCGGCCGAGGCCGGCGCGCTCGGGCCGCCAGCATCAGTCCCGGCATTGCGAGACGAGGTGTCCGAAGACCTTGAGCGCGCGCGCCGGCTTGAGGCATCCGACGCGCGCGACGGCTGGAGTCCCGTGGCAGTGGACGCCCAGTTCGAGGACGCTCCCATCCGCGTCACTGGAGGCAGGAACATCCACTTCAGCGGCCGCATCGACCGGATCGACGTACACGCCGACGGCCGCCAGCGCGCACGTTCTTACTTCACCGGCAAATCGCTGCCCGACGTTCGAGGCTTCGTCAACGGTTCTTCGTTTCTTGCCATCGCCAACCTCACCGCCCTGACGCAGCGAGGCGTTCCAATCCGTCAAGCGGAAGTGGAACTGCGGTCAGCTACCCGACCGGGAGACTTTGTCTCGCAAACTCTGCTAGGTGAATCACTCACGACCCGGGGAGGCCGTTCCGCGCCCAGCGATGGTGAACGACTACGAGACACCCTCGCGCTGATCGCCGACCAGCTGGAATCGGCCAACTTCATCCCCTACCCCGGCAACCCACCGAGAGATCGGCCAAACTGCCGCCATTGCCCCTACGAATCCACCTGCACCGCCGACATCGCCGAGCGCTATCAGAAGAAGTCGAGGCAAGACCAGGACGCTGTCCGCCAGCTGGAAATCCTGAGACGGCAACGTGTTTGATTGGGACGCCGATAGACCGATGCCACAGATGTTGAATGCAATGCACAAACACCTATCCCTGAGCACAGACGGTGTCGCAGGCGCAAACCTTCCCAGTCCCCGCTTTACGCGGGGACCTGCTCCATCCAGCCGCCCAACAGACGGCCATAGAGCGGACGGGAGAGGGGCAGGTCCCCGCGTAAAGCGGGGACTGGGAGGTCGCACATGGATTCGGATTGTTGACCCCACTCAGCGAGATTCCCGCGACGGAGCGCGGGCATGAAGTGAATGTATGACCGACCAACAGCCACCACCCGTCGACGACGATGTCCGCCAGCGCATCATCAACGACCTCGACACTTCGTTCTTCCTCGAGGCTGGCGCCGGCTCGGGCAAGACATCGGTGATTGTCGCGCGTGTCGTCAACCTGGTCCGCAATGGCCGCTCGCTCGACGAGATCGTCGCCATCACCTTCACCGAGAAAGCCGCCGGAGAACTCCGTGAGCGGATCCGCGCCGAGCTATCCGTCGCAGGCCTGCACGACGCACTCCGCGATGTCGACGCCGCGCAAATCCAGACGATCCATGCCTTCGCCGCCAACATCCTGCGTGAGCGCTCGCTCGATGCTGGGCTAGACCCCGATTTCAACGTCCTCGACCAACTCCAGGCCGACCTGCGCTTCGCCCAGTCCTGGCGCTCCTGGCTATGGAGCAGCGACGCGCCCCAGGAACCGTTGCAGCGAGCCTTCGACCTGGGTCTCGAGTTGCGAGACCTCCAGCTCGCCGCCGAACAACTCGCCCGAAACCGCGATCTCACGGGCCCATTGAGCGACGACCTACCGTCAGAGGAGGTCCCTAAAGACCAACGCGAGCGCGACACCGCACTGGCAGAATTGACCGCGGCGCTACGTGAGTTCATCGAACAGGACTCCAACCAGCGCCGGATCGACGGCCTGCTCACCTACGACGACCTCCTGCTCGAAGCGCGCAATCTCCTGGTTCGCTCGAAACAAGCCCGCGAGGATCTGCGAAGCAGATTCCGAACCATCCTCGTCGACGAGTTCCAGGACACCGATCCCTTGCAAGCCCAGATCGCCCTGTTGCTGGCCGCCGATCCGGACGCCGACGACTGGACGCAGGTCGCGCCCGGGCCCGGGCGTCTCGTCCTGGCTGGCGACCCCAAGCAGTCAATCTACCGCTTCCGCCGCGCCGACATCGATATCTACGAGCAGGTGCGGGATATCTTTCTCGCCGCGCCGGAGACCTCGGCCATCGCCAATCTGACCGTCAACTTCCGCGCCCGTCCACAGCTCTGCGACTGGCACAACGCAGTGTTGCCGGGCGTCATCAAACCAGATCAGGACTATCCGCGAGCTCAGGCGCGCTGGGAAGCGACCGTGCCATATCGAACTGACCGAGGACCCGGCGTGGCCGTGATTCCCTCTAATCGGCAGTTCGACCGAGCGCCTGAGGCTCGCGGCGCCGAAGCGAAGCTAATCGCCAACTTGATCGCGCACATGCAACAGGACGACGCAACACTCGGCCACATACCGACACCGGCGGGTCCGCGAATCCCCGAATTCCGCGACATCGCCGTACTCGTCCGCACCAGGACCGGAGCAGACCTCTACACCACAGCTCTCGATCGTGCGGGCATTCCCTATCACTTCGATAGCGGACAGGGCTTCTATCAGAAGCCCGAAATCCGGGCGATCGCCCACCTATTGCAGGCGCTGGATGACCCAACCGACGAAGTCGCTGCCCTCGCAACGCTCAAATCGCCGCTCGTCGCCGCCTCCGACACCGAGCTCCTCGAACTCCGCTCGTCGCTCGGATCACAGGCGATCCGATTGCAACCCGGCTCGGTGCCTGAAGCCTACGAGGGCAGGCTTCGAGCCCCGATTGAATTCCTTGGCGCACTACGAGACGATCTGAGCCGCTTTGGATTGCCCGAGCTGATTGATCACGTCATTCGCGCCTCGGGACTGTTGCTCGCCCAGGCCGTCGGAGTCCAGCACAGCCAGATGCGCCAGCGCCAGGCCAACCTGCGCATGCTCGTCCAGCGAGCCGCCCACTTCGCCGACAACAACGACGACAGCCTGCGGCCCTTCGTGCGTTGGCTCTCGCAACGTGGAGTCCGCAACCTGCCCGAGTCGGAATCGCCGACCACCGAAGCCGACGACGACGCAGTTCGCTTTCTCACCATCCACCAGGCCAAGGGGCTCGAGTTTCCCATCGTGATCGTGCCCAAGCTCCAGGACCAGCCAGCCTCTGGCAATCAGTTCATTGTCGATCGGCCGAACCAGCGCATCGAATTCAAGCTCGGCGACGACCGTACACCCTTCCGCACGCCCGGTTACGCCATCGCCGAACGAAGAGACCGCACCTACGCCGACGCTGAAGCGAGGCGCATGCTCTACGTCGCCGCCACCCGAGCTCGCGATTGGCTCATCCTGCCCTCATTCCCCGCCGACAGCACTTCGCGCCGAGACTCGTTCCATACCTACCTCGATGACGCGGCGCCGCATTGGCTCGCCCGCGACGCCGATCCAAACACGCTCGTCGTCGGACCAAGAACCTTCGATGCAGCACCTTCGCCCACGCCGACGCTCCACACGCCACCACATGAAGAGCTGCGTCCTCTCTGGCAAGAACGCCACCAGGAGGCGATCTCCAATGGCTCACGAACCATTGAGGCCGTAACGCCAACCAGCCTCAATCCACACACGCCAGCGGAGAGCGCCGATGTCGGAGTCGATGAGAGCGAACGAGACGACTCCAACATCAATCCGCTCGACTTCGGCAAGGCCGTCCACGAAGCGCTCGAAACGGCAGACTTCACCAACCACGAGATCACACGCAGAAGAACAGAGCGCATCTGCCACAAGTTCCACGTTCCAGTTGACCAGGTACTCCAACACATCGAACGGGCACTCAACTCCGAACTGATCCAGCGAGCATCAAGGTCAGACGTCATCCATCGAGAGTTGCCCCTTGCCACAATCCAGACGAAGGATGAAAACACCGTCATCACCGAAGGCGTCGCCGACCTCGTCTTCCGAGATGGAGAACAGTGGATCCTCGTCGATTACAAGTCTGACGATGACATCCCACCTGTTCGCCTGGCTACATACAACGCCCAGTTGCATGAATACGTATCAATGCTGAACGCTGCCGGAATAGAAGTCGCAGAGGCATACATCCTCAGGACAGCAACGGGCGAGGCTCTGCAAGTGGAGATCGAAACGTAACCTCTCAATCGCCGCCGTTGCCCGAGGCTGACTAAGAAATCGCCTCGGTAGGTTGAGTCCCAGTCCCCGCTTCACGGAGGCCTTTGAAACACTCCCGAATCCCCTCTCCCCCCCTTGCGGGGGGAGATGTCACAGAGTGACAGAGGGGGGGTTGGTCGATGAGTACCAGGTACAAGCTGTGGACAGCCCCCCCCTCTGCCTTCGGCATCTCCCCCGCAAAGGGGGGAGAAGGGGAGTTTTCGAAGGTCTCCCCACGCGAGCAGGCCCAAACCCGATCACCCGATATCGTCAGTCCGTACGACAATCACGCAGCAATTCGTCGGAGGAGTCCCGAATGGTCGCCAACCCACCCACACCTCAGCAGGTCCGCGAAGATCTCCTCCTCCGGCGACAGAAAATCGTCTCCGAGATGGGATCAGCCGATCGCATCGCCCGACAGCATGACCGGGGACGCCTGACCATTCGCGAACGCATCGACAAGCTGCTCGATCCCGGCAGCTTCCGCGAAATCGGCACCTTCGCTGTGTCCGAGATGCACGAGGTCAGGGACCGCACTCCCGGCGACGGCAAGATCGGCGGCTGGGGCAAGATCGACGGCCGGCCGGCAACCGTCGCCGGCGACGATGTCACCGTGCTCCACGGTTCCTCCTCGGTTGTCGGTGGCAAGCGACAGAAGCGCATCTACGAACACGCTATGGAACAGGGTGTGCCTTACGTCTACTTCGGCGAGACCGGCGGCGCTCGCTTGCCCGACGCTCTTGGCTCCGAGGGCTTCAGCAAGATCTCGCCCAGTCTCGAATCTGGACGCAGGCGGCGGCGCATTCCCATGGCCACGGCCATCGTCGGCGAATCCTTCGGCGGCTCCAGCTTCCACAGCGCCTTCTCCGACTTCACCACCCAGGTCCGAGGCTCGGCGCTCAATGTCTCTTCACCGCGTGTCATCGAGATCGCCACGGGTGAGCTGATCTCACTCCAGGACCTGGGCGGCGTCGATATCCACCTCGACCTCACAGGTCAGATCGACCAATCTGCCGAAAGCGAAGAGGAAGCGATCGAGCAGATCAAGTCATTCCTCTCCTACCTGCCCTCCAATTGCTGGGAAGCGCCGCCAACTCTCGATGGCTATGACGAGTCCGATCCGGACCCCAGGATCGCTAATATCGTCCCCACCCGTCGGCAGCGGGCCTACGACATGCACCGCGTCATCGAGCGAATCGTCGACGACGGAGAGATGCTCGAACTCAAACCCCGATTCGGCCGTTCGCTGATTACCACGCTGGCACGAATCGGCGGCCAGTCGGTGGGCATCCTGGCCAGCAATCCCATGTTCAATGCCGGCGCGCTCGACCCCAACACATGCGACAAAGCCACGCAATTCATTTGCATGTGCGAGGCCTTCAACATCCCCACGGTCTGGCTCCAGGATGTACCCGGTTTCATCGTCGGTTCGCAGCCCGAGCACGCCCGGCTGCTGCACAAAGCAATCATGTTCCTCGAGGCGCTCTCGCTGATGACTGTCCCACGCATGACCGTCGTGATGCGCAAGGCGTTCGGGCTCGCCTATTTCTCACTATCCGGCAACAGCATGGACAACTCGCTGATCACCGCCTGGCCGGGCGCCGAAATCTCGTTCATGGACCCCGGCGTCGGCGTCAACGTCGTCCACGCGAAAGACATCGCCAACGCTACTGACCCCGACGCCGAGCGACAGCGCCTGATCGACGAGTGGACGCTCGGCCACGAGCCCTGGGGAGCTGCCGGCCTGATGAATCTCGACGAGATCATCGATCCGGCCGACACCCGTCGCTGGCTGCTCGAATCACTCCAGCGCTTCCCTGTCAGCATCCCCCGCCGAGGAGAAGTCAAAGAACTCGCTAGTTGGCCGACCTGCGTCTAATCTCGGTAGGCTGAGGGCATTGGAGACAGGCATGGTCACCGATGAAGACACGCTCCCGTTCGACATCCGCATGGTCACGCCCGGCACGCCGGAGTATGCGGAAGTGGAAGCGATCGACCTGGAAGCGCAGCGCAATCTCGACTATTTTATCGAGCACGAAGCCGTGCTGATGGAGCAGTACCGAGATCAGATTGTCGTCGTCTACAACGGCGGCAAGATCCAGCCGTGTGCCAGCCCAGATGAGATGATGGACTTCCTACTCTCGCTGGACCGCATCACTTGTTCGTCGGCCATGCACTTCACCTGGCCCGAAGAAGGTACTGCGTGGGCCCTGTAGTGCGCCGGTTTCCTGGACACTTTGGCCAGGTCGCACGGCCGGCGCATCGCTCGCTGTCGAGTACCCCGGCGCCGCGCATCACGTTGACCGTACTCTTCGGCGGGCAAGCCAAGCGTGTGCCGTTCATGATTGACTCCGGCGCGGACTTTACGATTCTCCAGTACCACGACATTGCCAGCATGTTCAGGTTGGAGGGTCGTGACATCAGCTTTGGGCGTGGGCCTGACATGATTTCCGTCAGTGGAATCGGCCATGCCTCAGCCCGCTGTCGGATTCAACAGTTGGGACTGCGCCTTCGTGACTCGGCGGGAACACCGCTCACCATCACGCAGTCAGTGGCCATCGCTGAGCCGCCACCGACGAGCAGCACTCAGGGCTCGCTCTGGAAGCTTCCGTCCCTTCTTGGACGAGACCTGCTTTCCAGATTCGACTTCAACCTCTCCTACGACCCTCCCGCTGTCAGTCTCACCCTCAACGACTGACTCTACGCTCCCGCATCCGACGTACCATCGCCTCCGATGGCTTGGCATCCTTATGTCCCGTCTCGAGCTTGTTGCGCACCTCGCGCAGGATCCTTGGCGCCAGCCGTTCCTCACGATCAACGATGTACTCGATCACGGCATCAGGATCGCGGAGCGCCAGTTCCCTTAACGCCCAGCTCAGGGCTTTCACGTGCAGATCCGACCGGTCGTCCAGGAAGAACTCGCAGATCGTCAGCGTCCGGGCTGCGTCGCCGCTGCCCAGGTGTCGCTCGTTCAGCGCGATCGTCGAGACCAGTCCCGCCCGTCGCCACCAGAAGTCGGACGACGTCGCCCACTTTCGAATCCGCGCGTCGCTGATCTGGCCACGTTGCCAGGCGGGACCGCTCAGCTTGCGCGCAAACTGGTCGACGCTCGCCCAGCCATCCAGCGTCCGCCCGAGTCGCTCCAGCTCCCGCCAGTCCAGCATGGCCAACGCACCTCTGTGCATCGACACGATCTCAAACGCAACCAACCGCGACTCGTACGCCGGTCCGTGCTCCTCCCGACGCACCTTGCCGCTGCCGCCGTGCTCGATCAGGATGTTGCACAACGCCAGCACGTCCTCGCCCGGCGACGCCTTAAGCTCCCGTGCTTCCCGTCGAGCAATCTTGCGCAGTTGAGGGGTCATCAGCACCTCTGGCGAGTCGATGATCTCGTGCAGTAGCGCCGCACCGCGCTCAGATATCGACACCAGCCGCGCTCCTCCCAGCGATCCGACCAAACACGCTGCCCGCCATCAGACCCGACCCTCCCGCGTAGTTGTTGTAGAACAGGCCACCGACCAGCTCGCCGGCGGCATACAGGCCAGACATCGGCCGATCTTCCGTGTCCAATACCTGACCGCTGCGCGGATCGATCTTGAGGCCGCCGAAGGTGAACGTGATCCCGCAGGTCACCGCGTAACCCTGGTAAGGCGGAGAATCAAACGGCAGCGCCCAGTTCGATTTCGGCGGACGAATTCCTGACGTGCCAACACCGTCGAGTTCCGAAGGATTGAACTGCGCAAGCCCATTTTCTGAACAGGACGCGTTGTACGCGTCGATCGTGCGCTCAAGTCCTTCGGGATCTACACCGAGGGCATCAGCCAACTCATGAATCGTGTCAGCCTGCGCCATCGTCACTTGGCGTACGTGATACTCATCGCGCAACAGACGTGCCGTGCGCTGATCGAACAGTTGGAACGCCGCCCGCTCCGGCTGTGCCAGGATCGCTCGACCGTACTTCGCATAGGTGTAGTTGCGAATATCTGCACCCTCATCGACGAACCGCTCGCCATCGACATTCACGATCAGCCCATACGGATACGAGTGCTTCTGGTACAAATCGGCAACAATCCGATTCCCTGTTGGCGGAGCGTTCAGATCCCAGGCGACCGCATGAGCGCCCGACCAGTTACCGAACGGCTGCGCGCCGGCATCGATGGCAGCCTGAATCGCATCGCCCGTGTTGAACCGCGAGCCGCGCACCTTGGCCATGTCCCAGCCGGGACCCAGGTAGCGAGTCCGCATCTCGATGTTCGCTTCAAAGCCACCCGCAGCCAGCACCACAGCGTCCGCTTCCAGCTCCTCCACCGCATCATCAGTCCAGAGCTCGACGCCACGGATTCGCCGACCCTCGCGCAACAGATTGACCACCTTGCAGCCGTAGCGCACATTCACACCGACCCGTTCAGCCGCCTCAAACTCCTGGTCCGACAGCCCCTTCCCTGCCCCCACAGCCTCCACCGTCAGACCGCCATAGAAGACCAGCTTCCCACCGACCTCGTTCGCCTGCCGACCGGTCATCAACGTGAACTTGACGCCCTGTCCATGCAGCCATTCCATCGTCGGCGCTGCCTCACGCACTAACGACGAGGCCATGCCATCGTCAATCAACCCATCGGTGACCCGCGCGAGGTCATCGCGAAACTTCGCGGTCGTATAGGAACCGACATCAACTCGCTCGATCTCTGCCTCGCTCAGGTCGGGGATGACGCGCCGGATGTCGTCCATCCCTTCGTAGGGAAAGCGAAAGCCACCACCGGTGAAGTATGTGTTGCCGCCGCGCTCGCCTTCCGGCGCCTTCTCCAGCACCGTCACGTCAGCCCCGCGCTCCCTCGCAGCCAACGCGGCGCACAACGCCGCATTGCCAGCCCCAACGACGATGACATGGGTCACTTCGACTCCTCCTCCACCTGAGCGGTGTTCACCGGTCGTGGCTCACTGACGCCGTTGAGTCCGTTCTCCCGGCGCAAACCAATTTCACTATGTGATATCGACTTTTGGCCGCGGAACAGGGGCACCATGAGCGATATCTCGAACTCGATTGCTTCGCGCACGGCCTGAGCCCCAACCGCCGCCTTCTCCGCCACCTTACGCACGCCGCGCTGACCACCAACCAATGAGAACAGGATCGCCGGAGCGGTGCAGATGGCAGCGACCAACAGCGCCGTGCGGAATCCGTCGATGATCAGCGCCGGCGAACTCACCGACTCACCAACCGCGCCGGCGACGGATACAAAGATCGCGACCCAGATCGCGGCTCCGATCGCATTGCCGATCGTGCGCGCCGTGGTCTGCGCTGCCGAAGCCGTGCCCAGACGTTGAGGCGGAACTGCGGACATGATCACCGCCGTGTTCGGGGTGCTGAAGGTCGACGTGCCGATACCCAATAGCAGCATCCGCAGGCCAAAGTCGACAGGCGACGTATCTATCGTCGTTCTGGAGAGCAAGAAGAGTGCGGCGCAGACCATGATCATGCCGGCTGTGGTCAGCGGCCTCGAACTCAGGCGATCCGAGATACGCCCTGAAATCGGCGACCAGAGCATCATCGCCATCGGCATCGGGAGCATCACCGCCGCAATCTCAATCGGCGAGAACCCGCGCCCGAATTGCCACAACCAGGGCGTCAGATAGAGCGAGGCGCTCATCCCCATGAACTGCAAGATCGCTGCCGAGATGCCGAAACTGAACCCGCGACCCTTGAACAGTCCCAGGTCCACGATCGGAGAGAACGTTCGCCGTTCGACCACGATGAATCCAACGAGGAAGATCGCGCTCAGGGCAAACGTCGTGATCATGAACGGCGACGTCCAGCCGATACTGCCGCCGCGGTTGATCCCGAATGTCAGGCAGCCCAGCATCCCGAAGAGCAGCAGCGCGCCGGGAATGTCGAGTCCCCGCGGCCGGTTGTCGGGAGAACCATCAACCAGCAGCCGCCAGGCCAGGAACGTGCCGACGACGCCCAATGGGACACGCGTCCAGAAGATCGCGCGCCAATCGATCAGATCAAGCAAGACACCGCCAAGCGCTGGACCCGCCATCGCGCCCGCGCCAACGGTCGAGACCATCAGTCCCAATCCGGTGCCACGCTTCGACGGCGGAAATGCGGCAGTGATGATGGCCGCTCCGTTTGCCATCGTCATCGCGGAACCGACCGCCTGCAGGACTCGGGTGCCAATCAGTTCTTCCAGCGACCCCGATATCGCCGACAATCCCGTGGCGATTGTCAGCACGATGAATCCGACCACGTAGAGCATCTTGCGGCCGTAGATGTCGCCCAACCGACCCATGGTCAAGGACAAGCCAGTGCTGACGACGATGAATGACAGCGCGACCCAGACCACGTCGTCCGCCGGTCGGCCGAACTCGTTGCTCAGCGTGGGCAGCGCAATGTTCGTGATCGAGTTGTCAACCACGCCCAGGAATGTGCCGACACAAACAACAATCGCCGCGACCCAGTAGTAAGGAATCGGCCCAAGCGACGGCCCGCTGACCAGCGGACGATCATCCTCAACCTGCTGGCCTCCGGCGCCATTCCTCTGCACCATCGCCGCCTCTTCACAGACACGTCAGGAGCCGTTCCAGACGCGCCGCAGGCTCAGTTTAGATGGTCAGTTCGGCTGGACGAACTAACTGAGAACGTATAGGGACCTGAAGCTGTCAAACCACAGCACTGGCTCTTGCCGCGCAGGGACGAGTTTGCTCCCCCTTGCAAGGGGAGCTGTCACGAAGTGACTGAGGGGGTCCCGCCGGTCGTTACGAAACTGAATGCTGCTCTCCGGCAAAGGGACCCC
>JGI24792J26632_1001471_pt1 | contig 13954 bp, 18 predicted proteins | sample MesohylBB_FD_26632 | JGI IMG/M metagenome (IMG submission 26632)
CCCCCCCCGCAATCGTCATCACTGGCCAAACCAACAGGGCGATCTTCGCATGCCTCGGGACAAGTCTCATACCCGACTTCTGTGCAGCGGGAACCAACCAACCCGCCAAGNCCCTCGCACGCGGAGTGCCATCATGATCTCGATGCCATCGAACATGGCAATCTTCTCGGCACTCGCGACGAATCTGATGGGGGATTTTCACGCCATAGCGCCGGGGCAGGCGACCCGCGTGTTTCCAAGCGAGCTGTGGCAATTCTGACGGCGTCTCCAAGCACGCGAACAATCTTCGATGTCTTGGGTGCCGCCCATCTCCCCGACTTTCACGCTGTTGACCCTGCCTGCCGCGCTGTTCCCCGGTCCCGCATGAGCTGAGCGAGACGGCGTGACCGAGACGCCGCTGTACGTCGCGTCGGGCCCCGCGTGCTGGATGATGCCGATGCCAGTGGTGCGTTCGACGCGTGGGAAAGGGCTCGGGCCGACATCGTCGAGAAGTGGAACTTCATGTCCGACAAGGCCAACTTGGAGCCGCGCATCCCGCCGCGCCTCCTCCGGGCAGCCGACGTCGTGCGTGACCACCCGCCCGCAGGCATGACCCAGGACGAGATCGACCGGGCGATCGACACGATCAGGGCGCCCTACCCCGAGCGCACGATCCGAACCTTCCAGAGCGCACTCGCGAGCTCACCCGAGCCTGTGGAGCAGGCCGAGCAGATAATCCGGGTCATCCGCGATCTCGGACTGCATCCCTTCGTCCCTCCCGAACCGCTCCCCGAGATCACCCCCGACGACGTCTACTGCGTCACCTGGCTCGCCCTCGTCTAGCCGGTTCGCTGCCGATAAGGGCTGGCGATAGCCGCACGATGCGAGTCTCGCGTCGGCGTCATGCCCGAATCGCCGCAACGATGTGGTGGTCCTCCAGCGCCTCGGCGCCTGCGTCCGTCGCTTCTGCAAGCGCGTGGTGAGCCAGCTGAAGAACCTGTCGAAGGGACTTCCCACTGTCGTACTGATCAAAGAGCACGCGGAGGGCTGAGTCCGTCACGATTTCTGTCAGCTCAGGCGGTGCCCCGAGCGAGCCTTCATTCTCGACGTGAATGCGGGCCCGCTCCAACAGAATGCGACCAAGCTGCGCGGCGGCTGGCAACCGCGGCAACTCGACCTTGGTGTCCAAGAACGCCAGTAACTTTGATCCCCCTCTGCCCGAGTTCAGATAGTGCGAGTGCATGGCGACAACTACCGCAGCCGGCAAATCGGTCAGCCAGCGGATCGCTTCGGTGAAGAAGCCCTCGACGATCCCCTCCTCCTGCGGGGCAGACCAGCGATCCGAGTCGTCGAAGACGAAAACCGGCATGAGTGAGTCTTCATGCAATGGCCTGAGACCTTGGTAGATCACCTCAATCTTCTCGGGTAACTCGATCTGTTGAGTCGTGGTGATCTGTCGGCCGATCTCTTCGGCCACCTCGGCGCGGAGCGTCCCAGCTGGCGCTCGTACCCCCAACCTTCGTAGGCGTCCGCCAGACTGCGTCACCTCGCGGCGGCTTCCGCTGGTGTGCAGGGCATCGCTATTGCTGTTCAGAACCAGATGTACGTCACGTGCGAGCTGGGATATGACCGCGTCGGCGATGCGGCCCGGACTTGCCGCGTCCTGCATCAGCGAATGCACTGGGACCAAGACGGGGTAGACGCCTTCGGCCATCGGACCTAGAACGAAGGAAATCACGCTCGACTTGCCGCAACCGCTATCGGCGATGAGTGCAATGCGCTCACCTCGGAGCGCTCCCACGCGCAGCTGAGTCTCGACCGGAACACCATCACACATGGATTCGAACGGAACGTGATAGACGCCGAGATCGTCGAACATGGGCGTCGCGTCAAACGCGTACTGCTCGCGCAGCAGGCGAAGCACCGCGTGCGTCACGGCCGAGGGTCCCAGCACCGCTGACTGCCCCACCGGTCGCGACGGGTGCGGCACTGAGCCCCCGCTTGGTGCGACTTCATCCGGCTATATAACCCGGGACGGAGTTGCTGCCTCAAGCGGTTTTCTCGCCTCATCGCCGCCCTTGGTCGCTGCATAGAGCTTGCGGCGACCGGAACGCTGGGCCGTTACGAGGCCGTCGGCCTCGAGTTCTGCCAACACCTGCACTACTCGGCTGCGACTGACGCCTACCTCTGCCAGCAAGCGTTCGTCTCCTGCATGCGTCGGGCCATGATGCACGAAGGCGTCTAGCACTCGCGCTGCTGTTGCGGACAACCGTGCGCGCGCTGCGCTCTGTTCAGCAAGTCGATGCGTGGCGGCTTCCAAGTCCTCCGAGAGATAGAGGTCTCGGATGATTGACAGCGCGTGGCGAGGCGTCGACGGGGCTATGGACTCGATGGCTGGTTCCGCACGCAATCGCAAAAGCAATCCTTCGGCTTCAGAGCCGCTCGCCGCCCGTCGGTCCACGAGATCCTGCAGCCCATCCAGATCGAATGGCTCAAGTTCGATAACGGCATCGAAGAAAGTGTCAGCCGGTGGCTCGAGATGTGCGGAGGATCCAGAAACGACCCACCGGATCGGAAGCTCCCACAAGTCATCGCGCAACTTGCCGAAGAACTCGTGGCAGCCGTCCTTGTCCAGATCGTCCACGAGCAGCAAATGACCAGAGGGTTCCGGATACGATCTCAGTGCCGCCTTGAGGTACCGCAAGGGATCCGCTACCACCTTGTACTGAGTCGACGCGAATTGTCCCAGCGCATCGGCAAGGGGATTTCGTCGTTCGCGCGGCAGCGCACTCGAGTCAGTGATCACACGCTCGAATTGCTCAAGACGCTCGTCAAACGTGTGCGCGCCTTGGAGACGGACGTACTTGGCCGCGGAAGCGTGTCGCTCGACCTGGCGCAGGAACGATGTTCGTCCGCTACCAGGTGGCCCATGGATGTACACATTCAGGCCCAAGTCGAGCGCTCGACAGACCCGTTGAAGTTCCGTATTACGATCGGCGAAGAGTTCGCTGTCGGCATCTGACGCGGTAAGTGGTCTTTGCCCCAGTAAGAGCATTTACATATTTTACAGTTAAAAGTGTAAGAGTGCAAGGAGCCTCTCGAACGGCCGCTCGGCGCGACGTCGCCATCTCAGTCGGGGAGATCAAGACCCTGATGCGAAGACAGCCCCATAACGTTCCATTCGAGGTGAAGCGCGACTGTGACTGAACCACAGAACCGTCAGGAGCAGCCGATCGACCGGATCTTGGAGCAATCTCTGCCGAAGCCTGGAGTTGCCGAAGCGATGCGCTTCTGGCATTACACGCGTCCGCTTCGTGCTCGACACCCCACAGACACCGAGGAGTACATCAGTCTTGCTCTCAGCGGCGAGTTGAGCGGCCCGATTTGAATCCCCTTCTCGGCGCTGGGAATCTCAGTGGAGCGACTTGGCTCGTATCCGCTCGATGGCGACTCGAGATCAGCTCGTGACAGGACTGCGAGGTCAACCATGAGTTACACCAGGGCCGACGTGGCTGCGGCGCGGAGTGCGATGAACGGGTACCGCGGAGAGTTCGAGGGCGAGATCGCAGCAGCATTGGCGGTGGTGGGCCTCAGCGCTGAGCGGGCGCACAAGGAAGCAGAAATACGGGACGACATGATCCGGGTGGCCCACCGATCCGGCACCTCGCTGTGCCAGCTTGCGGAAGTGTCCGGACTTGGGCGCAAGACGGTGACGGCCTTCGCTGAAGCCGGACCAGCCGAACGCCGAGTCAGACAGCTAGGCGCGGCGGGCGATTGGCAGAACCGGTTGCCAAGTTCTCCCGGGCCCGATCCGAGGCCTCGCAGGCCACCTGGCCGTCGACACTGGCGCTGCCCGAGGCCCTGCCGGCGCGGGCGGACAGGCCGTCGATTGTGGCTTCCAGACGCAGCGTGTTGCCCGGGGTGACCGGGCGACGTCTACTGCGTCACCTGGCTCGCCCTCATCTGAGGCGAGACGACCTTCATCTGTAAGAATTTCCAAGCCCTGAACCGTGCATCAACGGGTGTGTGGCAGGGCACGCTTAGGCTGATGACTGGAACCCCGCGGAGGTGAGGTGGCAGCGAAGAAGCATGCTGACAGTGAGGTAGCGACTGGCGCTGCTATGGGGGCAGGCATTTACTCATTTCCCCAGGCGGCACAGATTGTGGAGCGAAACCGAGATGTCTCGCGTGCCCAGATTCGTCGCTGGATGACGGTCGTCAAGCCGCCGACGCCGGACAAGAACACCTCGGCGACGATCGGATTTCTCGATCTGATCGGCTTGGAAATGGTGTGCCGCTTTCGCGACCGCGGCGCTTCGCTCCAGAGAGTCCGTCGAGTGCTCGACGGCATGCGTGAGCGGTTTCCCGACATTCAGCACCCCCTAGCTCATGAGTCCTTCTACACCGACGGGCACAGCGTCTGGATTGAATTTCAAGGGCACGCGGAGGAGATCCTCGGAGACCGCAAGGGACAGCGGGCCATCACCTCAGCCATCAAGACGTTCGCCGAGGAGATCCAGTTTGTCGACGAACGCGCTGCCTCGTGGGATATCGCTGAATGGATCGAGATCAACCCGCGCATCTGCTTCGGCGCACCGGTGGTGGCGGGCACCAGGATCCCCGTAAAGTCCATCGTCGCGAGCCTCGCTGAAGATNCCCCCGAAGAGGTCGCACGGGGGTTCAACCTCAGCGTGACCCGAGTAAAGGCTTGTGCGGAGTTCNCTCGACAGACCGCGTGACATCCGCTNCTGCCTCGACGCGAACATCTCTCCGCGGGCAGCTGCGGGCATCGACAATGTGATTCACGTTTCCGANGTGGATGCCCTCAGCCGGACGCACGGCNGCCATTCCAATGCCGATGACTACGACATTGCCGTCTGGTGCGCGGAGAACAGCNACGTGTTGGTTACCTGTGACAACGACTTCCGATCCCGAAGGCAGCGCACACAATCCATCCAGCAGGTCGGAGTCGAAGTCATCATCTTCACGTACGAACTGGCTGGCCTCGCCAATCACGTGTCGACAATTGCGAGACGGATACCACTATGGGAGCAGAAGCTCAAGGGACTCGGTTACGCCCCGCGCGTCTGGCTGCAAGCTCGGCGCGGCACGCTGCGTGAGGACCGGCCGGACCCGGCATCGGTGAGAGATTGATGTCCATTCGGGACAAGCTCGCCCCGGGGCTGCGGGGTCAACTATGAGCTACACCGAAGCCGAAGTGTCGGCCGCACGGAATGCGATGAACAGGTACCGCGGAGAGTTCGAGGGCGAGATCGCAGCAGCATTGGCGGTGGTGGGCCTCAGCGCTGAGCGGGCGCACAAGGAAGCCCAGATGCGAGACGACATGATCCGGGTGGCCCACCGATCCGGCGCCTCGCCGCGTCAGCTTGCCGAAGTGTCCGGACTTGGGCGCAAGACCGTGGCCGCCATCGTCGAAGCGGGATCGGCCGAAAAAAATTCAGTTCGAGATGGGTGACGGCGCATCTACGATGGCGATATGACGACCGTTGGCGAACGCAACGAGGTTGCTCAAGCATTGGCCGCGCTGCAGGATTCGGCGTCTCGCCAAGCTGAGATTTCGTGCCTGGGTCCAGAGATCCGGCGCGCTGCTTCGGCCGGCGCATCGTGGCATCAAATTGCCGAGGCAATCGGCACCGACCGCACGGCGGCTTGGGAGCAATTGCGCCGCGACGTTGGCTCGGCAATCGAACAGAATGCTCTGTCGAGCGAGGCGCTCTCAGAAGCGGAAGCGATGGAGATTGCCGTAGCTGAAACCAAAGCCGTTCGTGCAGAGCGAGCAAAACGGAAGGCACGCCCAAGACGACGCTCTGGTCTCTCGATCTGAGCATGCGTGCCGTAGTCGACGCGAACGTGCATGTGTCCGCGCTCATCGGCACAGGTCCTCCGGCGCGGATCATGACGGCTTGGGCGCACCGCTTGGCGTTCGACCTGGTTGTGTGCCCTCAGCTCATCGTTGAGATCAACAACGTCCTCGATCGCGCCCACGTGCGTCGCAGGCTCCCGCTGGCAGCCGCCGATCTCCACCTGCTGACGCTCGCCACCCAAGCAACGCAGATGCCCGACCCCGAACCGATAGCGGCCGCGACGAGAGATCCGAACGACGACTATCTCGTTGCCCTCGCGCGGGCCGCCGGCGCTGACTACATCGTGACTGGGGACAAGGACTTGCTCGAATGGCCGGAACAACAACCGCCGGTTGTCACGCCTGCGAATTTCGAGGCCTTGCTGGTCGGCGACGAGCGTTGAGTTGGTGCTGGTCTGGTTCAGCGGGTGGCGTCTGCGTCGGTCATGAGGAAGATCATCGAGGCTTCGCAGGCCACCTGGCCGTCGACGCTCGCCGTGCCCGATGCCCGCCCTGCCCGAGGCGACAGCCGGTGGATCGTGGCCTCGAGGCGCAGTGTGTCGCCCGGGGCGACCTGGCGTCGGAAACGGGCCTTGTCGATACCGCCGAAGAGCGCCAGCTTGCCTTCCAGCGACGATGCCGAAGCTGCCGCGAGACCGGCTGTTTGCGCAATCGCTTCAACCATGAGGACTCCGGGCAGCGTCGGTCGGCCCGGGAAGTGACCAGCAAAGAAATTCTCGTCGCCGCTGAGGTGCCACAGCGCGACGCAGTGCTCGCCTGGCTCAAGATCCACGATCTCATCGACGAGCAGGAACGGCGCCCGGTGCGGCAGCAGCTCGTCGGGTCGAGGCAAGTCAGTGTCGCTCGGCGATTCAGGTGCTGGGTCGCTCACGGGGGCGAAGTTACCGCCCGGCAGCATCGAGGGGCCGGACGCCGGTTGAACTCATCGGGCCGCGGCAGATGGCGGGTGAACCGATGCTCACTCGTCTCCGAACGTGCTCCGCTGGTAGGCGACTACGGCGGCGATCTCGGCATCGGTGAGGATGCCGCCGAAGGGAGGCATCGATCCTCGGCCTGTCCACACGACCGACAGATGGCTCCGAACGCTGAGACGCTCGTCGACTCCGCCGAGCGCTGCGCCGACGCCGCCACTGCCGTCGCTGCCGTGGCACACCGAGCAGCTGTCGCCGAAGACTTCGCCTCCGAGCGTCACGTCGGCGCTCTCGAACGCCAACTCGAGTCGCTCCAAGTCGGCCTCCGTTGCGTCGCTACCGCCGCAACTTGCCAGGCCGAGCGCGACAACGAGCCCGAACGCGACCATCCCCCACCAGCGCCGCCGCGCGCCGACACGGTGACGTGTGTATCGGGTCGTCACCGGGTCGCCCGCGGCGTGCCGACACTCGTGCCGCCTCACGCCTGCACAACCGGGTGTGCTTCGGCTCGTCATTGAGTCACCCGGTCGGTGCCGACGCCGGTGTAGCGGCTCGGCGGCTCGTTCCAGCGGCGCGACATCCAGTCTGCGTCGCGATAATGAGCATGGAAATGGTCGGGTATCTGGCGCATCACCTGGTCCACGCTTCCGCCGTTGGGTCCGAAACGCTGCTCGCCTGCATCGATCAAGCGGGCCAGCATCGCATCCAACTCCGGGGCGGGCGGTTCGGTTCCGTGCCGCTTCCAGACAACCATCGGCGTTGCGCACACCTCGCAGTCGGCCACCCAGCAGAGCTCATCCTCGAAGTACCAGTGCGTGAAGCGTGCCGCCTCGCACAGTTCGCAGTCGGGATCGAACTCGGGCGAACCCGGCGGCGCGTCACCGCAAGGTGCCGGTGAAACAGCGTCAGGTTCGGCCGCGCTCACCGCTCAGCCGCGATCGAGCGCCGTCCGGTAGGAGGCCACGAGCTCGCCCACCGCCTCGGGGCCGTCGGACATCAGCGTCCGGACGACGGTGGAACCGATGATGGCGCCATCGGACACCTCGCAGGCCTCGACGGCTTGAGACGGCGAGCCGATGCCGACGCCGGTGAGCACCGGCCGATCGGTGACGGCCAGGCAGCGTGCGGCAATTTCGGTGGCCGTGCGGGCGAGCGATGCACGCTCGCCGGTCACGCCGAGCAGGCCGACGGCATAAACGAACCCCCGAGACGCCCCGCAAAGTTCCTCCAGCCGGTGATCTGGCGTGGTGGGTGCTGCCAGCAGGATCGCCTCGACTCCGGCCTCGGCGGCATCGTCGAGCCACGACCCGGCCTCGATGTACGGCAGGTCGGGCAGGATCGCCCCCGACNCCCCCGCCTCGACCAGCGCGGCGGCAAACCGCTCGTGGCCCTGGTGGTGGCAGATGTTGTAGTAGGTCATCACTGCGTGAGGCACGCCGGTGTCGAGTTCTCGCGCCTCTTCCAGCACCGATGCCGGCGTTGCGCCTTCGTCCAGCGCTGCGGTGGAGGCTTGCTGGATGACCGGCCCGTCGATCACCGGGTCCGAGAAGGGAATGCCGATCTCGATGGCATCGGCGCCGGCGGCGGCGGCCGCTTCGACGGCACGCTGCCAGCCCTTGTAGCCGCCCGTGACGTAGGGAATGAGCAGCTTCGCGCCGCTGTCGCGCCGAGCCCGCAACCATGTCTCGAGCGCGCCGAATGATGTGGCCTGCGAGCTGCCGGCTGCCCCGGTCACGAGACGGTTCCCTGCATGCCGAGCACGTCCATCATCTGGTCGACGTCCTTGTCGCCACGGCCCGAGAGGTTCATGAGCACGGTCTGACCCTGCATCTGCGGCGCTGCACGCACGATCCAAGCGAGGGCGTGCGCGCACTCCAGCGCCGGGATGATGCCTTCAGCCCGGCTCATCAGCGTGAATGCGTCGACTACCTCGTCGTCGGTCACGCTCGGATACTCGGCCCGGCCGATGGCCGCGAGGTACGCGTGCTCAGGTCCGACACCGGGATAGTCCAGGCCTGCCGAGATGGACTCTGCCTCCATCACCTGGCCCACCTCGTCCTGCATGAGGTAGCTGGTCATGCCGTGCACCACACCAGGCACACCGCGCCCGACAGCGGCACCGCCGGCGGGCTCGACGCCGACGAGCCGGGCGTCGCCGTCGGCGAAGCCCGAGAAGATCCCAGCGGCATTGCTGCCCCCGCCGACGCACGCCACTACCACGTCAGGGTCGCCACCGGTCAGGTCCTTGCACTGCGCAGCGGCCTCGTCGCCGAGGATGTGATGGAACGTGCGCACCATCCACGGGTAGGGGTGGGGTCCCATCACCGAGCCCAGGCAGTAATGCGTGTGCTCGACGGTGGCCACCCAATCGCGCAACGCCTCGTTGACGGCGTCCTTGAGGGTGCGGCTGCCCGATTGGACCGACTCCACCTCGGATCCGAGCAACTGCATGCGGAACACGTTCAGGGCCTGACGGTCGACGTCGACGGCCCCCATGTACACCTTGCACTCCATCCCCAGCAGTGCCGCCGCCGTCGCCGTCGCGACGCCGTGCTGACCGGCACCCGTCTCGGCTACCAGCCGCGTCTTGCCCATGCGCTGAGCGAGCAACGCCTGCCCGATGACGTTGTTGATCTTGTGCGAGCCGGTGTGGTTGAGGTCTTCCCGCTTGGCCAGCAGCCGCACACCGAGCTGGCGCGACAAGTTGCGGCACTCGGTCAATGGCGAGGGTCGTCCGCCGTAATCGCGCAGCGTGGTCTCGAATTCGGCCACGAACGCCGGATCAGCCCAGGCCTGGCGAAACGCCGCCTCTAGCTCCTCGCAGGCAGCGACCAAGGTCTCGGGCACAAATCGGCCGCCAAACTCGCCGAAACGGCCATCGGTCGTGGGCTCGCCCATGACCGACCTCAGACTCGGCGTGGGCTCGCCCATGACCGACCTCAAACCCGGCGTGGGCTCGTCGGTTGCTGCAGCCATGTCGTCCCTCGCTCAGTCGTCGCGCCAGTCGTACGGCGCCTCAGGGCCCGGCGCCTCCGACTCTTCGGCATTTTCGTAGAGAGCCCCAGCGTCCTTCGCCTTCGCAATGAACTCACGCATAGCGAGCACGTCCTTGCGGCCGGATTCGGATTCGACTCCTGATGCCACGTCCACGCCCCAGGGCCGCACAATCTCGATCGCCTGCGCCACATTGGAGGCGCGCAGCCCGCCCGCGAGCAGCAATCTCATGCCGCGATCTCGGCCTTCCAGCTGTCGCCAGTCGAAGACTCGCCCGCTGCCAGGCTCGGAGCTGTCCAGCATCAGCACCGACGCGCCGTAGTCACGCACTCGCTCGACATTGGGATCGCCCGCGACGAAAGCCTTGATGAGACCAGGCACCCGCTCGGCGACCCAGCGGCTGTCGGCCGCCGTCTCGTTGCCGTGCAACTGGGCCAGCCGCAAGCCGGCTCCGTCCATGATCTGGACCACCCGCTCGGGCAGCTCGTTGCGAAAGACGCCAACCGTGACGATGCCTCCCGGCAGCCGGCGGATGATGTCGCGCGCCAGCCGCGGCGAGATCTGCCGTGGCGATCCGGGCACGAAGTTGAAGCCGATCGCGTCGGCACCCATGCCGACAGCGACGAGCGCATCCTCTTCGTTGGTGACACCACAGATCTTTACGAACATGTCGCTGCTGGCACCTCAGGGGACCTCTCGCCGATACGGGCTCTCGGTCAACGGGTACCCCGACGTCGGGTCGAGGTCAGAAGTCGACGCCCTTGGCGGCGACTGGGTCCAACATGAAGAGCTCAGGCCGTCCGGCCATGTAGTCGCGAATCGCCCGTCCGAAGACCTTCATTCCCTCGGAGCCGCCGTGGGATTCGAGCGAAGCCTGATCGCTGTACAGCTCGTAGAACCACACGACGTCGTCGTCGTTCTGGTCTTTGTGCGCGGCATAGACCTCGGTGCCGGGCTCTCCCGCGACATTGCTCATGCCGATGTCTGCGATCACAGCGAGCAGCTCGTCGCGCTTGCCCGGCTGTGCGGTCAGCTTGGCCAGCAGTGCGGTCTTGGACATATCAGTGCTCCCTGCAATCCGGTTGCGTCAACGACAGCCTGCGAGCGTACCGGTGAGGGCTTCGCAGCGGGGCCAATGACGAGTCCTCACAAGGCGACCCCGGCCGCACGAGCCCTTCAGAATAAGTCGGCGAGCTCGACAGGTTGGGCTGTTGAGGTGAACGCACTTTCGGCCGCATCCCGGCGTGCCAGGGCGAAGCCCACTACTGCATCGTCGAGCGCTGCTGCGCTCAGCACCGAGGCGACTGCGGTGTCGGCGCCATCGTGCAGTTCGTCGCCGGGCGCCAGCCGCACACCCGTCCGGAGCCGGCAGATGCTGCGACGCCCGCCCGTTCGTGAGTCGATCCGTTCCACCAGTTCCTGGCCGCGATAGCAGCCCTTGGTGAACGAGGCCGCCCGCTCGACAAGTCCGGTCTCGTTCGGAATGTCACCCGGTTGGATCTCCGAGCCCATCGCAGGCAGGCCGTAGGCCATGCGCAGCGCCTCGAACTCCTCCGTCAGAATCTGCTGGGCACTGCCGGCTTGGGAAACGACGCCGCCGGGGCTCACCAGCATGTCGTAGCCACTGGTGTGGGGCCACAGCGTCGGGTGTATCACGTGCTCGGGCGCATCGGCGGGACCGGTCGCCGCTGCCCGGGTCGTCGGTTCCGAGGCCGCTTGAGGGCCGCGCACTGCATGCATCGTCCACTGCTGCGGGGAGAACTCGACCTTCGTGCGCAGCTTGAAGCGGGCCAGCGATGCGGCCATTTCTTCGCCGAAGCCAGGTTCGGTGTCGGCGACGAACATGTCTGGGCCGGTGCGGCTGATGACAAAGAACGCTTCGATGCGACCGCGCGGCTCCAGCAGGAACGACAGGGCGCTCTCACCCGGTTCCAGCGCCGCAACATCGGCGGAGATCTGGCCCTGGAGGTACAGCTCGGCCTCGGGACCGCTGACGATGACGACATCGCGCGGGACAGTCGCGACGACCAGCCGGTCCAGACCAGTTCTCGAGCTCATCCGCTTCTCCACCCGGGTAACAGCCGTTCGACTGCGTTTCGAACCAGCGCCAGCCCGACCCCGTCGTCGAGCGACATGATCGACTCCGGGTGAAACTGCACGGCTGCGACCGGCAGCTCGCGGTGCTCGACTGCCATGACGATGTCGTCGTCGAGGCTGACTGCGGTCACTTCCAATTCCTCGGGCACCTCGCTGCGACGGGCGAACAGCGAGTGATAGCGGCCCGCCCGAAATTCCTTCGGCAGCCCGTCGAGCAACTGCCCGCCGAGCGCGCGAATGGCAGAAGGCTTGCCGTGCATCGGCGTGGTCAGCTGACCCAATGAGCCGCCGAAGTACTCCACGATGCCCTGCAGGCCCAAGCAGACGCCGAACAGCGGCAAGCCGGCATCGATCGTTGCGCGAACCACTGGACCTATGCCGAAGTCGTCGGGGCGGCCAGGGCCAGGCGACAGCACCACGAGTTCGAACTCGTCGGGGTCGATTTCATCGATCGGGAACCCGGCTCGGCGCGTCACCACCGTGGCGCCGGTCTGGCGCAGGTAGTTCGCCAGTGTGTGGACGAACGAGTCCAAGTGATCGACCAGCAGGATGCGCCTTCGGCTGGGCCCCGAAACGACCGCGCCCGAGTCGGGCGCAGACCGAGGTCGCCGGATCGCATCCAGAAAGGCCGACGCTTTCAGCTCGGTCTCAGATTCCTCTTCCTCGGGGACGGAGTCCCACAGCAGCGTGGCACCCACCCGAACCTCCGCGTGACCGTCAGCCACCCGAATGGTGCGCAGCGTGAGACCAGTGTTGAGGCTGCCGTCGAAGCCCACCTTCCCGACGGCGCCTCCGTACCAAGCCCGGGCCGTGCGCTCATGCTGCTCGAGGAACATCATTGCTGCGGTCTTCGGAGCGCCGGTCACCGTCACCGCCCACGTGTGGGAGAGAAATGCATCCAGCGCGTCGAACCCCGGACGCAGTCGGCCTTCGACGTGATCGACGGTGTGAATGAGACGCGAGTACATCTCGATCTGGCGGCGGCCAATGACCTTCACCGAGCCCGGCACGCAGATGCGGCTCTTATCGTTGCGGTCGACGTCGGTGCACATCGTCAGCTCCGACTCGTCCTTGGACGAGTTGAGCAGCGCCAAGATCTGTGATGCGTCGTCGATGGGGTCTTGACCCCGAGCGATGGTGCCCGAGATCGGGCAGGTCTCGACCCGTTCGCCCTCGACGCGCACATACATCTCCGGAGACGCGCCGACCAGCCATTCGCCTGACGTTCCCACCTGTCCCAGATTGATGAGGAACCCGTAGGGCGCAGGGTTCTGCTCCTTGAGCCGGCGGAACAGCTCGGAGGGAGGCTCGATGCTGGGCTCGCAGAACATCTGGCTCGTGACGACTTCGAACAGGTCGCCACGGGCGAAGTAGTCGCGGGCCGCTCGGACACCAGCCGCGTAGCCGCCTGGTTCGTGATCTCCGCGGGCCTCCATCTCGAAGTCCGGTTCGTAGGGGACGCGAGTGCCGCCGCCCGCCAACCCGGCGGTGCTGCGACCGTCGACGGCGAAGTCATACCGCAAGCGCTGCGCGATGCCGCCCTCGTGATCGACGATCAGCAGGTCGTCGGGGAGGTAGAGCACGAGGTCGCGCTGGTCCGATGGACGCGGCAATGTCAGCGAGATCGGCTCGAATTGGAAAGCGAGGTCGTACCCGAACGCCCCGTACAGCCCGAGGTGGGGATCGTCGCAGGAGAACAGGTCGACCAGCGCGCGCACCACCGTGAACGTTGACGGCTGGCGGCTGCGCTCTTCTTCTTCGAAGCGCCTGTCGGGGCGCTCGATGCGGCAGGCCACACCCCCAAAACCGTCGCCGTCGCCCAGCCCGAGATCGACGATGCCCGCGGCGCTGCCAAGACCCGCCAGCATCTCGTGGACGGGTTCGAGCAGCACGGTGCCCCGCTCGTTCAGTGCGCTCACCGATACGTCCTGGGCCCGGCTGGTGATGGCCAGCGGCGGGTCAGTGAAGCCCATGTCCCAGCGGGTGTAGCGACCCGGGTACTCATAGCTCGACGACAGCAGCACGCCGCGGGCCTCGTCGAGCCGGTCGACGAGGTGCTCGATCTCGGCGTCGCCGTCGACAGTGGCGG